>Ga0172367_10000216_pt1 | contig 88838 bp, 81 predicted proteins | sample Lak10m_FD_114542 | JGI IMG/M metagenome (GOLD analysis project Ga0172367, IMG submission 114542) | Freshwater microbial communities from Kabuno Bay, South-Kivu, Congo - kab_022012_10m | ecosystem: Environmental > Aquatic > Freshwater > Lake | place: Democratic Republic of the Congo: South-Kivu... | reverse complement strand
TGATGACTAAAACCACTCCTGCTTCGCCGACTGTTCCCGAACACCGGGTTTCAAATCATCACCGAACCACGTTCACCTGACGATTCACCATGCCTAGCTAAAACTACGAGCAATCTAAGTGCGCGCGCACCCTGACGGTTTGCCCCGCGAATACAACAGTTATTCCGATAAATCTTTTGCGCCTGCCTAACCGGCGGGCGCGAACAGTTCCGCCACCGTCAGCTGCAAAGCGGGCAGCAATTGCTCCCGCAGCACCTCGCGCCCGGCGTAGATGTGCTGGAGTGCAAGGCCGTGCGGCGTGCCGTGGTAAACCTCCACGTTATCGTAACGAGGATCCACCATCCACAGGCGCGGGATGGCCGAATTCTCGTAAAGCTCCTTCTTCGTCACCGTGTCCCAGCGATGATCGGTGGAGCTGATGATCTCGGCGGCCAGCCATAATTTCCCCGTCGCAGCGGTGACCAGCGCCAAGTCCGGCCGCACCAGCGTCCCGGGCGTCAGCTGCACGACCGAACGCGGCTCCAGCAGGCGCGCCACCGCGTTGCCCGCAAGCGCGGCGGCGAAAGCTGCATGCAGCGCCGTGCATACCTCCTCATGCCGGCCAGCGGGCGCGCGCCGCAGCACGCACTCGCCAGCAATGATTTCTTCGTAGTCGAGGCTCAAGTCGATGTTGAGTGGTCAGTATTCAGCCTTCAGATGGACGCGCGCCTGTCAGTGATGTCTGAAAACTGAACACGAAATACCCTTTTCCTCACCTCCCGACCAGCCCGCTTAAAAACCTTCCCGTGTGCGACCGCCGGCAGCGCGCCACCTCCTCCGGTGTCCCTTCGCAAACCAGCTCCCCACCCGCCTCGCCCGCCTCCGGACCGAGGTCAATCACCCAGTCCGCCTCCGCGATGAGGTCGAGATTGTGCTCGATGACGATGACGCTGTGCCCCGCGTCCACCAGCCGTTGGATGACTTCCACGAGCCGCTGCACGTCGCTCATATGCAGGCCGATGGTCGGCTCTTCGAGGATGAAGAGTTTTGCGTTTCGGATCTTGAACTTCGGGTTAGGCAGCGTATCGGGACCGTCTTTAAGTCCGCCGAGCAAATGCGTCACCAGCTTCACCCGCTGCGCCTCGCCGCCGCTGAGGGTCGGGCTGGTCTGGCCGAGCTTCAGGTAATCCAGCCCGGTGTCGCGCAGCGCCTCCAGCGGACGGAGGATACGCTTTTGCGCGGCGAAGAAGTCGAGCGCCTCGGCCACGCTGAGGTCGAGGACTTGCGCGATGTTCCGGCCATTCCACAGCACATCGAGCGTCTCGGGGTTGAAGCGCAGGCCGTTACAAACTTCGCACCGCACGTAGGCGGGCGGCAGGAAGTTCATCTCCAGCTTCACCTCACCCGCGCCATCGCAACCCGGACAGCGGCCCGCCGGGCTATTGAAACTGAACCGGCCCGGCCCGTAGCCGCGCATCCGCGACTCCGGCACCTGCGCGAACAGCGCGCGGATGTCATCGAAGAAGCCCACGTAAGTCGCGGGCGTCGAGCGCGGCGTGCGCCCGATGGGGGATTGGTCCACTTCGTAAACGGCGGAGAGCAGCTCCGCGCCGTTGAGGTGGAGCGCAGGTTCTTGGGCCGGTCGTCCTGGGGCTGGGGTGGAACGATGGCTCCCGCTTGGTTTCGCCAAGGCCGCTTCCACGGCTGGCAGAAGGCACTCGCGAATCAACGTGCTCTTGCCGCTGCCGCTCACCCCGGTGATGGCGACGAAACGGTTCAGCGGGAAGCGGACGGTGAGGTTCTTGAGATTGTGCGTCGCGGCGTTGTGCAACGTGAGATGGGGAGAACTTACCCCCGCTCGCTTCCGAACGGCTCTCCCTTGCTCCCCGTCTCGCTTTCTCTCCATCCCTCCGTCCACAGCGCGCCGCACTCCCCGGCTCGGATACTTCTTCCCTTCCTGCGCGCGGAGCTGCTGGCCGGTGATGCTCGCCTTTTGGCGCAGCAACTCCTTCAACGTCCCGATGGCGATGACTTCGCCGCCCTTCACGCCCGCGCCGGGGCCGATGTCAATCACCCAGTCCGCGTGACGCATCGTGTCCTCGTCGTGCTCGACCACGAGCAGCGAATTGCCGCGCGACTGGAGTTTCTTCAGTGCGCCGAGCAAGAGCGCGTTGTCGCGCGCGTGCAGGCCGATGGTCGGCTCGTCGAGGACGTAGAGAACACCGCTCAGATTGGAGCCGAGCTGCGCGGCCAGCCGCATCCGCTGCGCTTCGCCGCCGGAAAGCGTCGGCGCACTGCGACCCAACTGGAGGTAGCCGAGGCCTACCTCGCTCAAGAACTTCAGCCGCTCGCGAATCTCCGGGAGAATGTCGCGCGCGATGTCGGCGTCGCGGCCAGAGAGCTTCAGGTCGGAAAAGTAAGCGAGCGCGGCATCCACGTTCGCGGTGGAGAAGAAGTCAATCGTCGGAGCACCCGAGTCCCGTGCCGGCGATTTGCAATCGCCGTCGGTGGCATTCGTCCGCGCATGACGGCGGTTACCAACCGCCGGCACAAGCAGCCGCACCGCGCGCACGACGGGATTCAGCCGCGCGCCGTGGCACTCCGGGCAAACTTCCCGCTCACTCGCCCAGCTCCACCAGCTTTCCTCGACGGAGTCCGCGTTCGCGCCGCGCTCCACGTCGGGGATGTAGAACAGTTCGCCGAAGCCCCGGCACTTGGGGCACCAGCCCTGCGCGGAGTTGTAGGAGAAGTTCTTCGGGTCGAGCGCGGCGAAGCTGGCGTGGCACGTCGGACACGCGCGCTCGGTGCTGTGGACGGTGAGACGACGATGGTTGTCCAGCGCGTAGAGGGTGCCGTGGCCGAGCTTCAGAGCGGTGTCCACGAGTTGCGTGGTGGGGATGCCGGCTCGGCCCCTCTTCTCAAGAACGCCCACCACGATTTCCACGTCGTGCTCTTTGAAGCGGTCAAGGCGGAACGGTTCGTCCGTGCGAAACATCTTTCCGTCCGCCCGGAGTTCCCCGTAGCCGTTCTTCGCCGCCCATGTCGCGACTTCGCTGTGGAAGCCCTTGCGATTCTTGACCACGGGCGCGAGCAGCAGCAGGTCGCCGCGTTGTTTGAGTTCATTCTGCAAGTTCGCCGCCAGCGCGTCGCGCGTCTGGCCGGTGACGGGGACCTTGCAAGTCGGGCAGAACTGCGTGCCGAGCTTGGCGAACAGCAGGCGCAGGAAGTGGTGAATCTCCGTGACGGTGGCGACGGTGGATTTGCCGCCGCCGCGCGAGTTGCGCTGCTCGATGCTGACGGTGGGCGGAATGCCCGTGATTAGGTCCACGTCCGGCCGCGCCATCTGCTCCACGAACTGCCGGGCGTAGGCGTTCATGGCGTCGAGGAAGCGCCGCTGGCCCTCGGCGAAGATGAGGTCGAACGCGAGCGTGCTCTTGCCGCTGCCGCTCACGCCGGTGACGACCACGAACTTCCCGCGCGGAATCGCGAGCGAGAGGTTTTTGAGGTTGTGATGCCGCGCGCCGTGGATGCAGATGGCGTCACCATTTTCGGGAAGTGTTTCCACGTCGCTCATCGCTGCGCCTCCGTTGCGGGTGACCGCGTTGGCTCGCCGCGTAAGGCCGCTCCCGTGTGACTGCGTTCGCACGCGGCGACTTGCTCCGGGGTGCCGGCGATGACGAGTTCTCCGCCGGCGTCGCCGGCCTCGGGGCCGAGGTCGATGAGCCAGTCGGCGGCGCGGATGACGTCGAGGTTATGCTCGATGACGAGGACGGTGTGGCCCGCGTCCACGAGGCGCTGGAAGACGGTGACGAGCACGCGGACGTCGTCGAAGTGCAGGCCGGTGGTGGGCTCGTCGAAGATGAACAAAGTCGGTTGCTCCTGTAGCGGCGGTCTGTGACCGCCGTAATTGTCGTTTGGTTCACGCTCGGCGAACGTTCGGCGGTCACAGACCGCCGCTACAGACTCCGCCAAGTGCGCGGCGAGTTTGAGGCGCTGGCTTTCGCCGCCGCTAAGGGTGTTCACAGGCTGGCCGAGGCGGAGGTAGCCGAGGCCGACTTCCTGCAAGACGCGCAGTGCGGCGGCGGCGCGGGCGGCGGGTTTCGAGTCGGGCAGCGCGGCGAGGAAGGCGAGGGATTCGTCCACGCTGGCGGCTAGAAGGTCGGCGATGCTCCAAGCAGAGTCCAAAGTCCCATGTCCCATGTCCAAAGTCGGGCTCGCCTTCGCACGGCGCGCGCCGCCTGACTTTGGATTTTGGACTCTTGGACCTTGGACTTTCACTTCGAGCACATGCTCGCGATACCGCCGCCCTTCGCACGCGGGGCACTTGATGAACACGTCGCTGAGGAACTGCATTTCAATCTTCTCAAAGCCCGCGCCACGGCAGCGGTCGCACTGGCCCACGGCGGAGTTGAAGCTGAAGGCGCTGCTGTTCAGACCGCGTTGCTTAGCGAGTTCCGTAGCGGCGAAGAGGTCGCGGAGGTGGTCGAAGGCGCCGATGTAAACGGCTGGGTTGGAGCGCGGGGTTTTGCCGAGGGCGCTTTGGTCAACGAGGATGGCGCGGCTCAGATGCTCGACGCCGGACAGGGAAAGGGGAGACGGGGAATGGGTGATAGGAGATGGGGCTTCGGTGGGAGAGTCGTCGGCTTCGCTCTCGGTTTCAGGGTGGTCGGTGGCTTGGGCAGTGGCTTGGAGTTTGGCCTGGAGCGCGGGCAGCAGGCAGTCACGAACGAGGGTGGACTTGCCGGAACCGCTCACGCCCGTGAGACAGACGAAGCGGCCCAACGGGATGGCAACGGTGAGGTTCTTGAGGTTGTGGGCGGAAGCACCGGAGAGGGTGAGAAAGTGGGCAGGTGAGAAAGTGGGAGAGTGAGAAAGTGAGATGGGGCGGCGGGCGTGTTCGGTCGCTTGCTCACTTTCCCACTTTCCCGCTTTCCCACCTGCTCCGACTTGCTTTCTTCCGCTCAAATACGCACCGGTGAGCGAGACGGGATGCTTCAGCAATTCTGTGAGCGCGCCTTGGAAGACCAGCTCCCCGCCCGTCTCACCGTGGCCGGGGCCGAGGTCCACGATTTGGTCGGCGGCGCGCATGATGGTGGCTTCGTGTTCGACGACGACGACAGTGTTCCCGAGGTCGCGCAGGCGCTGGAGGATGGTGACCAGACGGGCGGTGTCGCGCGGATGCAGGCCGACACTGGGTTCGTCGAGGACGTAGAGGGTGTTGACAAGGCGGGTGCCGAGGCAGGTGGTGAGGTTCACGCGCTCGGTCTCGCCGCCGGAAAGGGTGCGTGTGGCGCGGTCGAGCGTGAGATAGCCGAGGCCGACTTCGGCGAGGAAGGCGAGGCGGGAACGGACTTCCTCGACGGCGTGGTGGATGGGCGATTGCCGATTGCCGATTGCCGATTGCGGGAAGCGCACGGCGAGCGACTCGATGACTTCGAGGGCGCGGCCGACGGGGAGGGAATAGAAGTCGGCCAAGGAGTATTCAGTTTTCAGTGAATCAGTGTTCAGTGGGCGCGTCGCGTGCGTAGTGGCTTCGGGACTGACTACTGAACACTGATTACTGAACACTGAACACTTGTAGAGCAAACTCTCCGGCTGAAGGCGTTTCCCGTCGCACGCGGCGCACTTGGTGTAGCTGCGATACCGGGAGAGGAGCACGCGGACGTGCATCTTGTAGGACTTCGATTCGAGCCAGCGGAAGTAGCCTTTCACGCCATACCATTTCTTCGGCCAGGAATTGGCGGGGTCGCTGGAATCGTAGCCGGGGTCGCCGTCGATGACCCAGCGCTGATGAGCCTCGCTCAAGTCACGGAAGGGCACGTCCATCGGCACGCCGAGCTTTTTGCAAAACTTCGCCATGTCGGCCTGCGACTCCGCGCCGGTGCCGGTGCGCCACGGTTTGACCGCGCCGGCGGCCAGCGAGAGCGAGCAGTCGGGCAGCGCGAGGTCATAGTCAATGCCGATGACGCGCCCGAAGCCCTTGCAGGCCGGACACGCGCCGACGGGGTGGTTGAAGCTGAACAACGCGGGCGATGGCTCGCGGTAGTCGAGATCGCAGGCGGCGCAGTGGAAGCGATTCGAAAAGGGGATAGGTGATGGGAGATGGGGGATAGGGGCGGCGGACTCGCGCTTCGGAAGCGGGTGGATGGCGAGGCGGCCTTTGCCGAAGTGGTAGGCCTGCTCGCAGGCTTCGATGAAGCGGGCGCGGTTTTCCGGGGCGAGGCGGAGGCGGTCTTGAACGACAGTAATGAGTGAACAGTGGTCAGTAATCAGTGGGGGGGCGTCTTCGAGACGGACGACTGCGCCGCTCATCAGGAGCCGTTGGTAGCCTTGCTTGGCGAGGAGGGCGAGGGATTCGGCGAGCGAGAGTTTCTCGGATAGCGGCAGGTCGAAGGTGATTAACAGTTCGGGGTTAGTTGCTCGCGCACCTTCGGGCTGAACACTGAACGCTGAACACTGATTACTAATCACTTCCCACACGCGCTGCGGCGGCTCCTTCTCCACCGGCTTGCCGCACTTCCGGCAATGCAGCGTGGCGAGGTGCGGCCAGAGGACTTTGAGGTGGTCGCAGATTTCCGTCATGGTGCCGACGGTGCTGCGCGTGGTGCGGACGGCGTTTCGCTGCTCGATGGCGATGGCGGGCGGGATGCCCTCGATGCTGTCCACGGCGGGCTTGTCCATGCGGTCGAAGAACTGCCGCGCGTAGGGCGAGAAGGTCTCAATGTAGCGCCGCTGGCCCTCGGCGTAGAGCGTGTCGAAGGCGAGCGAGCTTTTGCCCGAGCCGCTCAGGCCGGTGACGACGATGAGCTGGCCGAGTGGGAGGTCGAGGTCGAAGCCCTTGAGGTTGTTGTGCCGCACGCCACGCAGGCGGATGAGGTTGGCGGACGGCGGCTTCGACATGCGGCGCGGAAGTTAGCCGGACCAGCGCGCCCGGCAACCGGGAAAGCCGGTCACCACCCGCGGTGAAACTCGAGGATCACTCATTGAACACGGCATAAACCCGCTTTGCAGGAGCCAAACCCGCCCGGTTCCAACAATCACGTTTGACCGGAGCGTCCGAGTGGCCGAGTCTCCCCTGTCAAACCCTGAGTATGAACAACACGATCACCGCCGATGCGGTGCCTGAGAAACCGAACTACCTGTCCTCGTTGCCGAAGGATTTCGCAGCGGGCGTGGTAGTTTTCCTGGTGGCTCTGCCCCTGTGTCTGGGCATCGCACTGGCCTCGGGCGCCCCGATGTTGGCGGGGATTGTCAGTGGGGTGGTGGGCGGGCTGCTGGTGGCGTGGCTGAGCGGCTCTCACACAAGCGTAAGCGGCCCGGCGGCGGGGCTGGTGGCGGTGGTGCTGGGGCAGGTCGCCACCCTGAAATCGTATGAAGCATTCCTCGTGGCGGTGATGCTGGCCGGCCTGATCCAGATAGCGCTGGGGACGCTGCGGGCAGGATTTATCTCGGCGTTTTTCCCCTCCAACGTGATCAAGGGCTTGCTGGCGGCCATTGGCGTCATCCTGATTCTGAAGCAGATTCCCCATGTGGTCGGGCATGACAGCGATCCCGAGGGGGAGATGGGTTTTGACCAGCCGGACGGGCGGAACACTTTCAGCGAGCTGATTTCGTCCATGTTCGATTTTCAACCCGGGGCGATGCTGGTGGGCTTCGTTTCCCTGGCGGTGCTCATGGCCTGGGACCGGAGCCGAATGAAGAAATCCCTGGTGCCCGCCCCGCTGGTCGTGGTGCTGCTGGGCGTGGCGATCAACCTAGCCCTGCGAGCGGCGGGCAGTTCGTGGGCGATCGAGCCATCGCACTTGGTGCAAGTGCCCACGCCCGCCAGCCTCGGCGAGCTGCTGAAGCTGCTGCCCAGCCCTGATTTCGCCGCGCTCCGAAATCCTGCGATCTTCATGGCGGCGGTCACGCTGGCCATCGTCGCGTCGCTGGAAACCCTGCTGAACCTGGAAGCCGTGGACAAGCTTGACGCCCGCAAGCGCGTGAGCCCTCCCAACCGCGAGCTGGTGGCGCAAGGGGTCGGGAACATCGTGGCCGGATTCTTCGGGGGCCTGCCCGTCACCTCAGTCATCGTGCGCAGCTCGGTGAACATCAATGCCGGCGCGATGACGCGCATGTCCGCCTTCGTCCACGGCGTGCTGCTGTTCCTGCTGGTGGCCTTTGCCCCGCGTCTGCTGAATGAAATCCCCCTCGCAGCGCTGGCAGCCGTGCTGCTGGCCACGGGCCTCAAGCTCGCCAGCCCGGCGCTGTTCAGGCAAATGTGGACCGAAGGCCGGCAGCAGTTCCTGCCCTTCATTGTCACGGTCGTCGCGATCGTGTTCACCGATCTGCTGGTGGGCATTCTCACCGGCCTGGCCACGAGTTTGGGCTTCATCCTGCACAGCAATTTCCGCCGGCCCCTGCGTCGTTTTCTGGAGCATCATGTGGGCGGCGAGGTGCTGCGCATTGAGTTTTCCAACCAAGTAAGTTTCCTGAACCGTGCCGTGCTTGAGCAGACCCTGAACTCCGTGCCCGCCCAGGGCCACGTGGTGCTGGACGCCCGAAACACGGACTACATCGACCCCGACATCCTCGATTTAATCGACGACTTCCGCAAGCAGACCGCGCCCGCGCGCAACCTCAAGGTGAGCCTCATGGGCTTCAAGGACCGCTACATCATGGAGGATGAGATTCAATATGTGGACGTGACCACCCGGGAGGTTCAGTCGCAACTAACCCCGCAGCAGGTTCTGCAGTTTTTGAAGGAGGGCAACGAGCGGTTTGTGACCGGCCGGCGGCTGACCCGCGACCTTTCCCGGCAGGTGGATGCGACCGCCGCCGCTCAATACCCGATGGCGGTGGTGCTGAGTTGCATCGACTCGCGCAGCCCCGTGGAGCTGATCTTCGACCTGGGGGTGGGCGACGCCTTCGTGATTCGCATCGCCGGCAACGTGGCCAAGGAAAAGGTGCTTGGCAGCATGGAATTCGCCTGCGCGGTGGCTGGCTCACGGCTGGTGGTGGTGATGGGTCACACCAGTTGCGGAGCCGTCAAGGCAGCGGTGGATCTCTACGACACGGGCAAGACGGCTTCGGTGGCCACGGGTTGCGAACATCTCGACGTGCTGGTCAATGAGATCCAGAAAGCCATCGAACCGGGCACCAAACCCCACGGTGACTGGGTCACAGCCGAGGTTAAGCGGGCTTTTGTGGACGATGTGGCCGCCCGCAACGTTGCCGGAACAATCGCCTACATTCGGTCCGCCAGCCGCACGCTGCGCGAACTTGAGGCGGCGGGGAAAATCGCGGTCGTCGGCTCCATGTATGACATCAAGACCGGGCGGGTCACGTTCTTCGATGGTCAGCCGGCCCGCGCAAGCGCAGCCATGCCAACCGCAGCGCACTGACGCGGCGGTTCCAGCCATTGAGTCGGCCGGTTGAGGGGGGGCTGCGAACTTCACGTCCATACCGGCGTTGGGGCACACAGGAAACCCTTGCCTTGACGACCGCGTTTCACTAGACAGCGCAGCGTTTGCGGTGGCATTCCGCGCCCCGCCCCGCCCATGTTCGAAGCCATCCAGTCCAACCTGCTCTCGCCGGCGGTCCTTTTTTTTGCCCTCGGCCTCGTGGCGGCGGTGGTGAAGAGCGATCTCAAGTTCCCGGAGCCGCTCTACACCACGCTGACGATCTATCTGCTGGTCGCCATCGGTTTCAAAGGCGGCGTGGCGATGGCCGAAGCCGGGCTCGCGCGAGTCTGGCTGCCCGCGCTGGCGGCGGTGGGCATGGGGGCGCTGATCCCGTTGTGGACCTATCCGGTGCTGCGCTTCGGCGGGAAGCTGTCCATCGTGGACGCGGCGGCCATCGCCGCCCACTACGGTTCGGTGAGTGCCGTGACCTTCATCGCGGCGACGGACTTCCTCAAATCCGCCAACCAACCCTATGAGAATTACGCCTCCGCATTTCTTGCCGTGATGGAGTCGCCAGCAATCCTCGTAGGCGTCATCTTGGGCAAACAATCGAACCGCGCCGGAAGGCCGGACTTGGCGTCACTCAAGGTGACCGTGCACGAGGCAGTGTTGGGCCGAAGCATCTTCCTGCTGATGGGCTCGCTGCTGGTCGGGGCCTTGTGCGGCAAGACCGGCATGGACAAGGTCGCCCCGCTGTTTGTGACCCCGTTCCAAGGTGTGCTGGCCCTGTTCCTTCTGGAGATGGGGACCGTCGCCGGCCGGCGGCTGGGAGACCTGCGAAAGGTCGGGCCCTTTCTCTTGGGGTTTGGAGTCATCGTGCCGCTCATCAATGGAGCACTCGGCGTTTGGCTTGGGAAAGCGGCCGGCCTGGAGCTGGGCGGGGCGACCTTGCTCGGCGTTCTGGCCGCCAGCGCCAGCTACATCGCAGCCCCGGCGGCGATTCGCATGTCGCTGCCGGATGCCAACCCGACGCTCTATCTGACCTCCTCACTGGCCATTACTTTTCCGTTCAACATTGTCCTGGGCATTCCGATTTACTATGAGATTGCCCGCCGACTTTTCTCCTGATCACCGCTCCCATGCAGACTTACCCAATGAAGCTGGTTACGATCATCTGCGAGGCGCACGCGCGGGACGCCGTGACCAAGCTGCTCCATGACGTCGGCGCTCATGGGTGGACATTGTTTTCCGTGGAAGGTGATGGAGCGCGAGGACGGCGCACGGCCGACATCCCCGAGTTCACCAACGTGCAGATTGAAGCCATCGTGTCGCCCGCCGTGGCGGAGCAGCTCATGGACCGGCTGGGACGCGACTTCTTCCCCATCTATGGAATGGTGGCCTTTGAATCTGACGTGCGGGTGCTGCGGAAGGACAAGTTCTAGCCGCCCGTCCGGCGCGCCGGATCAGCTACTTGCCGGGGAGCGTTTTGCCCGCGCGCGGCGTGCCGGCGGCGGCAGGCTTATACCATTCCTCGTGCGTCTCATCGATGTCCACGTGCCCGCCGGTTTTCTCATGATTCTGCCGCCAGCCGTGAAGTGACTCGAACGCCGCGTGGTCGATGAAATCCACTGCCAGGTCAATATCCACAGGCTGTCCTGCCGGGATGCGCGACAGCTCGGCGTTGAGCTTGGGAACGGAGGCAAAGGTCAGCGTGCCGGTGATCTGGACATGCCACTTGCCGTCGCGTTGCTCCATGGTGACGTGCGTGTTCGAAAGCCGGCGCAGGGCGAAGAAGACGGAGAGCACCAGCCCGATGCCCACACCGGCGAGCAGGTTCACGCAGGTCACGCCGATGACCGTGGCGTAGTAGATGGGATCCTCGCTGTGCGTCTTCAGCTCCCGGATGTGATGGAGGTTCACCAGATTCACGCCCACGTGAACCAACAGGCCAGCGAGCACCGCCAACGGGACCTGTTCAATCACACTGCCTAGAAACGCCGCGAAGAGCAGGACCCAAACGCCGTGCAACACGGCCGACCACCGCGAGGCCGCGTTGGCGGAGATGTTCGCCGAGGAACGCACGATGACGCCGGTGATGGGCAGGCCGCCGAGCAGGCCGGAGACGAGGTTGCCCGCACCTTGGGCGGAGAGTTCCTTGTCCAGATTGGATCGCTCACCGGAATGCAGCTTGTCCGTCGCCACGGCGCAGAGGAGCGACTCAATGCTGGCGATGACCGCCACCGTAAGCACGGCAATGGCGAAGGCGCTCCAGTCGGCAGGCGGCGCGAGTTTCGTCAGCTCGAACTTGTCCGGTAAATCCACGCGCTTCACGACGAGCTTGGCGAAGACCGAGACCGCCGTGCCAGCGGCCACCGCCACGAGCGGAGCGGGAATGGCCTTGAGGGAAGGGATGGAAACCTTCTTCCAGACAACGAGGAGAAAAATGGTCAACGCACCGAGCCCCGCCGCCGCCGGGTTCATAACGCCGAGAGTTTCCGGGATGCGGATAAGGTTCTTCAACGGCGAGCTGACCGGCCCGCCGCCAAGGACAACGTGGATTTGCGCCAACGCGATGGAGATGCCGATGCCCGCCAGCATGCCATGCACGACCGCCGGCGCGATGATGAGCGCGCCGCGCGCCACCCGGAGCCAACCCAGCAGCAGTTGCAGTCCACCGGCGCACGCGGTGATGAGGCACATCGTCGGCCAGCCAAACTGCCCGACCAGCCCCGCCACCACCACGGTCAAGCCTGCCGCCGGCCCGGACACTTGCAACGGCGAGCCGGCCAGCAGACCGGTGACGATGCCGCCCGCCACTGCGCCGATGAGCCCAGCCACAATGGGCGCGCCCGATGCCAGCGCAATGCCCAGCGAAAGCGGCACGGCCACGAGGAAAACCACCAACGAGGCGGGCAGGTCGCGGCGGAGAAGATTGTTCATTGAGTCGGTGCAGTCGGCGATGCGCTGATGGCGCTGAATTGGAACGCGCTCCGCTTTTCCGTCGCAAGGCTTTTCACCCAGACTGATCGCGGATGCAAGTCTGGTCGCCCAAATTTCTCCTTGGAGCCCCCGGCCTGACGACTAGGCTGGTCGCACACGCAATGAAATCATCCGTCCTTGCCCTGCTTTCCCTCGTCACCGCCACCCTCGCCGCCGAGCCGCCCCAGCCCAAGTTCCGCGCGCAGGACATTGATACCGCCGTCAACATCGGCTACGGCATCGCCATCGCCGACGTGGACGGCGATGGCAAGCCCGACATCCTCCTCGCCGACAAGAACACCGTGCAGTGGTATCACAACCCCACTTGGAAAAAGCACGTCATCGCCGAGAACCTCACGCCGCAGGACCATGTCTGCATCGCCGCGCAGGACATTGACGGCGACGGCAAATGCGAGGTCGCCATTGGCGCGGGCTGGAACCCCGGCGAGACCAGCGACACCAACAAGAGCGGCGCTGTCTTCTTCCTCCTTGCACCCAAGGACCGCTCGCAGAAGTGGGAGCCGGTCAAGCTCCACCACGAGCCGACCGTCCACCGCATGCACTGGGTCAAGGCCCCCGGCGGCCACTGGGACCTCATCGTCAAGCCCCTGCACGGGCGCGGGAACAAGAACAACGCCGGCGACGGCAGCCAGGTCTTCGCCTACACCAAGCCCGCCAACCCGAAAGACCCGTGGAAGCTCGCCCTCGTCAGCGCCTTCACCCACGCCAGCCACAACTTCCACCCCATCAACTGGGACGCCGACCCCGAGCACGAACTCGTGACCGGCGCGAAGGAGGGCATCTACTGGTTCGGCCGCAGCACCGGGAAGTGGAACAAGAAACAGATCTCCGACCAATGGACCGGCGAAGTGCGCGACGGCAAGCTGCCCAACGGCACGCGCTTCATCGCCACCGTCGAACCGATGCACGGCACCACCAGCGCCGTCTACACCCAGCCCGCGAACAACAAGGGACTCTGGCCCCGCCTCGTCCTCGATGACTCGCTCAAGGACGGCCACGCCGTCGCCGTGGCGGACTTCCTCGGCACCGGCAGCGACCAGGTGGTCGTGGGCTGGCGCGCGATGAACCCGAAGGGCGTGCCCGGCGTGCGCCTCTTCGCCCCGCTGGACAAGGACGGCAAGCAATGGCGCAAGACCGACGTGTCCGGCCCCGAAGTGGCCATCGAAGACCTGAAAGCCGCCGACCTCAACGCCGACGGCAAGCCCGACCTCATCCTCGCCGGCCGCGCGACCAAAAACCTGCGCGTGCTGTGGAACGAGACGGGGAAGTGATGCCTTTGGCTTTCGCTAGTTCAGGAGACCATGTCAAAGCTCTTCGTGTCTCACGCCTCGGAGGACAAAGACGCCTTTGTGCGACCTCTCGTCGCCGAGTTAAAAAAGCACTTCGAGGTTTGGTTCGATGAGTTCGAACTCAACCTTGGCGATAGTCTCCGGACCAAGATTGATGCTGGGTTACACGATTGCGATTTCGGTGTAGTCGTCCTGAGTCCATCGTTCTTCTCCAAAAAGTGGACGGTTGCGGAGGTAAATGGACTTTTCGCGTTGGAGGACTCCAACCGGAAGATAATTCTCCCAATCTGGTATCAAGTTGGAGAGAAGGAAGTGCGCGACTTCTCGCCAATCCTCGCGGACCGTCGTGCCACCGTGGCTTCCAAAGGAATCGACCGAGTAGTCGAAGATATCCGAACGGCAGTTGAGGCTTCGGAAAGAACGCACCAAGTCTTATCACCGGACGCTGGAAGGCGCGCGCTCAACGGGATGATGCAGAATCTCTACAGCTTGGAACTAGATGACCGGGTTCTACAGACTGAGGCTGGTGCTCGGCTGTTTAGGAAATCACTGAGCAGGATTGGCGACCTCGTGTGGAGCACACTTCAAAGTGTTAATCTTCCTGAACGCAAACGGTTTAACCTGAGCAAGAGTCTTGAACATTTTCAGATTCAAGGACCGCTTCGCGTTTGCCTGAACGTGATTGCCCTTAATGCGGCCCAACACACAGTTCGGGACGCAAGTGTGTGGGTATCCTTTTACCTCCGGGCGAGCAACTTCGAGGACGCTAACTTGTCCCAAAAATTGGAGGAGTTTTTCCTGCGGCCGACCTGCGCGGCTGAAGACCGCATCGCATATCGAGAAACGCCTGATTCTGCTGTCTTGTCAGAGGAAGCATTCGCATCCCATCTCGTTGAGCGCCTCTGTCTACACATCACAAAACGTGTGAAGCAACAGCGAGTCGATTAGTTCCCCACAGTCGGACAACCGAGGCGATTGCCTGGCACGTCTCAGAACTTCGTCGCCGTTCTCCCTTGCGCCGCACCGCCTGCCCGGGCCTAACCCGCCGCAGCCGAGCAGGCCTACAGCGCCGCCACCGTCGTCCAGGCGGTCGGGCCGAACTTGGACTGGAAGCGTTCGCGGAGGCGGTCCGCTGCGTCACGCGTGGCGGTGATCGCAAAGGTCGTGGAGCCGCTGCCGGACATCAGCACTGCCGGCGCGCCGTTGGCCCGGAGGAATTCCTGATACATCGCCAGCAGCGGATGCTTGGGCAGCGCGGGGGCTTCGAGTGAGTTGTAAAACGCGCGGCCGGCGGCGGCGAGGTCCTCGCCCTGCAACAGGCCGATGAGCTGCTGCGCGCGGCCGATCTTGCCGTTCAACGCATCAGGAAACCGCGCAAGCGACTGATACGCCCAGGCCGTCGAGATGCCGAAGCCCGGATGAATCAGGAGGATGTGCGCGCCCCGCAGCACAGGAAATGGCGCCAGCGGCTGCACCAGCTCGCCGCGGCCGTAGGCGAGCGCGGGCTGGGATTGGAGGAAGAACGGCACGTCAGAGCCCAGCGCGGCGGCCAGCTCGGTGAGCCGGGCCGAGGTGAGCGGCAGGCCAAACAGCTCGTTCAGCGCACAGAGCGTGTGGGCGGCGTTGCCGCTGCCCCCGCCCAACCCGGCCGCCAGCGGGATGTTCTTTTCGAGGTGGATTTTGACCCCGTCGGTCACGCCGGCGGCGGCGAGGAAGGCGGTTGCGGCCCGGTGGACCAGGTTGGTGCCGTCCACCGGCAACGCGGGCAGGCTGCAGGTGAGCTGGATGCCGGCAGGTGCCTTCTCGACGGTGATCTGGTCGCAGAGCCGCACGGGCTGCATGACGGTCTCCAGCTCGTGAAAGCCATCCTCGCGCTTGCGCAGGATGTTGAGCAGCAAGTTGACCTTGCAGGGCGACTGACGGACGACGTTGCTCAAAACAAAAATGCGCCGCCACTCGCGTGCCGGCGCAGGAGAGAAATCAGCGGTTTAATACTCAAACACGCGGAAGCGGCTGCCCGGGACGAGCGGAACGATTTCGCCACCCGCGAAGCCAATGCGTGAATCCGTGTGGAAAATGGTGTCGCTGAAAAGACGCGGCTGATAGGCGTCCGGGTAGGCCGGCTCCACGGAGAACGGCTCAGCCCGCAGCTTGGTGGTGGGGTCGCGGAACCACTTCTCCGGGAAGAAATACGGGTCGTAGGGCGGGAAGGGAGCGGTGACAATTTCGCTGAAACCAATGGCGGTCCGGGCCATGGTGCGGCCCATGCCGCGCACCAGGCCGGTGGTGAAGGCCTGGTCGGGCCCCTCCCACAGACCGGTCTGCTCGATGGAGCGGCGCAGTTCGCCGCCGCGGAAGACTTCCGTGGCGTTGTTCATGCCCCGGCCCAGCTTGCGCTCGACCGCGCCGCAGCCGGTGAACAAAACCGCCGACGCAGCGAAGGCAAGCAACATCGAGATACGCATAGGTGACAGACGTTGGCGAAAAGATAACGGCCGGCGGTAGCGTGTAAAGATTGAACTGCGCCGCCGGACTAAGGCTGCAACGGCACGACGCGTTCGCCGGACTTGCTGATGTAACCGTAACCTTCCTTGATGATGCGCACGCGGGCGCGGCCGCCGCTGAATTTTTGCGCTTCATCGAACTGAGGTGGCACCACGAGCTTCCCGGTGCGGTCGATGTAGCCCAGCTTGCCGCCCAGGCCCACGGCCGCCATGCCCTCCGAAAAGTCATGCGCCCCATCGAACTGTGCGGGGATGACGACCTTGCCCGCGCGGTCGATGTAGCCCCATTTGGTGGCCGGGAACTTGCCCAAGCCCACGACGGCCAGCCCTTCGATGAATTCCCCGGCGTAGTCAAATTGCGGCGGGATGACGAACTCGCCGGTCTTGTCGCGGTAGCCGTATTTGCCCTTGCGCGGAAAGGGCACCGGCAACTCGTCCGCCCGTTTCGTCTCCTGAGCCATACTCAAGGTCAGGGCGCCGATCAGGGCCACCAGCACGGGTAGATTCATGGGGCATTGGTAGCAAACCACCCGACACCGCGCAACCCACGGCCAGTGCTGACAAGAAATGACCGGCGACCGCCAAGAAACTGCCAGCCTGCGCCCCGGTTCACGCGTCCACTTCCGTCGCAACTCAACGCTATGAAACATATTGATGAATCGAAACTCGAGTCCGACCTGGGCTACCGCTTCCAGTATCTGGCCGAATTCATGGGCTTCTCCGAGGAGGACATCAAAGTCATTCACGGCGGTGCCGCGCTGCTCGCCCCGCTGGTGCCATCGCTGGTCGACGCCGTGTATGCCAAGCTCCATTCCTACGACGCCACGTGGCGACACTTCGTTCCCCGGCAGGACGGTTACACAGGGGAAATCCCGATGAAGCTCGAAGACCTGACCATGGATCACCCGCAGATCAAGTTTCGCAAGGAGCACCTCGCCCGCTATCTGGCCAAACTCGTCACCGCGCCGTATGACGGAAAAATGGTTCAATACCTGGACTTCGTCGGCAAAATCCACACGCCCAAGGCTGGCAATCCCCACATCCACATCCCCCTGGTCCAAATGAACGCGCTGATGGGCTTTGTGGCCGACGCGGTGAACGCGACGATTCTTGGCTCCAGTCTGTCAGCCGAGGACAAGACCCGCGCGGTGCGCGCCTTCAGCAAGCTGCTTTGGCTGCAAAATGACCTGATCAACCGCCACTACGCAGTGTCCCGCTGAATTGCCCGAACTTGCGGGCTGCGCGTGGGGTAGTTTGGGCCAGAGGGGGGGAGTCGATGCCGCGTCGGTCACGCCGATTGGCCGCGTGGCGACGTTCTCTCTCAGCCCGGGGCAAGGCGACTCTCCTCCAACAGCCAGTCGTTTTGTCCGCCAGCGCGGCAGTGGCAGTGCGCGGCAAAAAAACCGCCGCGATGCTGCCAAAACCATGGCCAGATGCTTTCACGATCGGAGTCGGGAATCGCGAGTTGGTCTAATGCGGCGCGGGGAAAGAAGCGAAAACTGCCTTCCGCATGCGGCGGCGGGACAGCCGTGAGGCGCGGGCGCACCTCGAAGAGAAACATCAGCCAATGCGTGTTGCCCTGATAGCCGTGCTCGCTGACCAAGCCGGTGAGCTGGAGATCCTGCGGCTTGAGGACGAGGCCCATTTCCTCATGCGCCTCGCGGCAGGCGCAGGCGTAGGGCGATTCGCCAATGCCGGTCTTGAGCTTTCCGCCGGGCGGACTCCACAGGCCGCGATTCGGCTCCTGCGTGCGCTGGAGCAAAAGGACTTCATCCGCCGCGTTGAAGCAGTAGAGGAGCGTGGAGATTTTGTGCGGGAGGGACATGGCTGAAAGCCGAAGCTAAGCTCGCCGGTTGACGTTCCCATATCGATTCTGGTGAACAACTTTGCCGGCGGGCCGTTGCGGCTCGGGCGGCAGTTTGTTGGAACACGGCCGCGTGGAGGCATTGCCTCGACTCAACTGACAATAAAGCCAGCCGAACAGGAACACCGGCAGTTCGCCACCAATGGCATTAAACAGCAGGTTTTCCCGAAGTCGTTCCGAACCCATGCCGCCGAAGATGGAGAAAAACGCCAGCCCAACAATCGACCCGAGCCAAACTACAGCTGCCAAGACGGCGAGAACAAAGCAACCCTCGACGAGGATGCGATTCATGCAGCCGTAAGCAGCGTCTTCCGCTCTTTGGCTCCGCGCAGAACGCCCTCCGCGCTCAGGTGATAATCCAAGGCTGTCCAATGCACTCCCCGGCCGGCTCCACACAATCGCCATTGCCGGCGCTCGGAAGCGGTAGCCGTCTCCAAGGTGGGATACCACGCCAAAGGCGCGGTGATACTGCGACCATCGGTCAGCTTGAGCGTCAGTCGCTCGCGGCCCACGGTCACACCTTCGATTTTAGGCGAAATGCTCATTCCATTTATCGAGCAACAGTTCCTGATTTTCTTCGACCAGCCGCCGGGCTTTCTTGACCTCGGTCGCCTTCAATCCATCGGCGTATTCCAACGCCAGTGGACGTAGCCAGAACTTGGCAGTTCCGCCGCCTTTGTCCACATGGATGTGCGGCGGCTCGTTGCCTTCTTCCGAATAGAAGTAAAACTCGAAGCCGTCCTTGCGAAGGACCGTGGGCATGGTTTCAAAGTGGAATCGGACTCGAACAGAGACTCCTCACGTCGTCTCCTACGGGATTACTTGCCGAGGCTGAAGAGCTTCGTCCCCGTGCGGACGTAGAGGTTGCCTTGCGAGATGGCGACGCTGGAGCGGAGGCGCGTGCTGTCGCCCTCGTCCTTGAAGTTGGCGGCGTGCAGCAGCTTGAACTCGGTGCCGCCGGCCTTCACCACGGACACGTCGCCGTCGAAGTTCATCATGAAGATTTTGCCGTCGGCGGCGGTGGGCGAGCATTGGAAGACGGACTTGCCGCCGAGGTCGCCGCTCCAGACCACCTTGCCATCGGCCGGGTTCACGCAGAGCAGTTTCTTTTTCGTGCCATTGAGGATGTAGAACTTGCCCTCGTAGAAGAGCGGCGTGGGCACGTCGGTGGTCACGTCCTTGTCGTTGGGCGAAGGGGCGGCGGTGGCGGCATCCTCGGTGTTCTGCACGTGGCTCTGCCAGGCGATGTTTTGATTGCTCAAGGTTCCGTTGCCGCCGGCTTTCACCGCATAGACGGGCGCGCCTTTCGGGCCGCACGCAAGGATGACCCCCGCGCCGACCGTGGGCGAAGGGACGAGCCGCCAGTGGCCAATCTTGGTGGGGTTCCACGTGCCCCAGCGCCAGAGTTCCTTGCCGGTGGCGGGCTCATGACCGGTGAGGCAGTCGCCGCCGACGACCACGATTTCCTTGCGACCGTTGTGCGCGAGCGGCAGCGGCGTGCTGAAGGCTTCGAGCGATTCCGAGACGGCGGCGGAGGGGCGGACGATGCGCCATTGGTCCTTGCCGGTCTGCGGGTCAAGGGAGAGGAGAAAGGACTCGTTGCCCGTCGGCTTGCCGCGTCCGCTCACGGCGGTGTCGCGCTGGAGAACCTGCATGATGAGGCGGCCGTCATCGAGCAGCGGGCTGGTGGAGAAGGTCCAGAGGAAGGCGAACGGGCCGATGTTCCGGTCCCAAAGCTTCTTGCCCGCGAAATCGAAGGCCACCAGGTCGCCAGTGCCGAAGAAGAACACGACCAGCTTCCCGTCGGTCACGGGCGAGGGCGAGCAGGAGTTGCTGCCTTGGCCGTCGGAGACGAAGTCGCTGATTTCCGCGCGCCAGAGTTCCTTGCCGGTCTTGCGGTCGAGGCAGAGTGCGTATTGCTTGCCGGCGGTCTTGTCGGCGGCGGTGACGAAGACCTTGTCGCCCCAGATGACCGGCGTGGCGGCGGACGCGCCGGGCAGCGGGACGGACCACTTCACGTTCTCGGTCTTGCTGAACTTCTCAGGAATGCCCTTCTCGGGGCTGGAGCCGTTGTGGAGCGGACCGCGCCAGTTGGACCAGTTTTCGGCGCGGGCGAGGAGCGCAGCAGAGAGTGAAAGTGCGGCGGTGAGCAGGAGGCGATTCATAGTGTGCGGCTGATGATGTCGGGCGTTGGACGGAAGGCAAGGCGGTTCAATTGAAGGCAGCCGGGGCCGCGCCGTCGGTTCTCCGTGACTTCCACCGAACCCGCCCGCTCCGCGCATTGGAAGTGGCTTGTCTGCGGTCTCCTGCTCTTCGCCTCGATGCTGCTCTACATGGACCGGCAGACGTTGCCGAACGTGGCAACGCGCGTGACGACCGAGTTCGGGCTCAAGGAGGTGCAATACGGCAACGTGGAAATGTGGTTTGGCTACGCGTTTGCGGTGGGCGCGTTTCTCTGGGGCTGCGTGGCGGACCGGTGGAGCGTGCGGTGGCTCTATCCCGCGCTGGTGCTGGCGTGGTCGGCCATGGGCTTCCTCACCGGCCTGGTGAAGGACTACGAGGGGCTGCTCCTCTGCCGCACGCTGCTGGGCTTCTTCGAGGCGGGGCACTGGCCGTGCGCGCTCAAGACCACGCAGCGGCTGCTCTCCCGCGACGAGCGCACGCTGGGCAACAGCGTGCTGCAAAGCGGCGCGAGCATCGGCGCCATCATCACCCCGCTAGTCATGACGTTCATGGTGGCCGGCCGCACGGAGCCAGGCGTGTGGCGGAAGCCGTTCCTGGTGATCGGCGTCATCGGGGTGTTCTGGGTGGTGGCGTGGTTTGTCCTGCTCAAGGACAAGGATTTTGCCGAATCGAGCGCGGCGGGGGAAACGCCCAACGCTGAGCCGGGCGTCATAGCACCGGCGGACGCGAGCTTCGTCGCCGTGTTTGCTGACCGGCGGTTTTGGGCGCTCGTCGTCGTTGTCGCGGCCATCAACGTCTGCTGGCAGATCGTGCGCGCGTGGCTGCCCAAGTTCCTCATCCAGGGCAAGGGCTACCCGGAAGCCGACGCGCTGGCGTTCAATTCGCTCTATTACATCGCCACGGACATCGGCTGCCTGGCGGCGGGCGCGGCGGCGTTGTGGCTGGTCAAACGCGGCTGGGAGGTCCACCGCTCGCGCGCGACGGTGTTCGGCGTATGCGCGCTGTTGACCGCGCTGACCGCGCTGGCGGCGACCCTGCCGCGCGGGTGGGCGCTGCTGGGCGTGCTGCTGGTGGTGGCGGCGGCTTCACTGGGCTTATTTCCCTGCTACTACTCGTTCAGCCAGGAACTCAGCTCCAAGCATCAGGGCAAGGTCACGGGCATCCTCGGCACCGTGGCCTGGGCAACCTCGTCGCCCTGCCAGAAGCTCTTTGGCTGGATCGCCGACGAAACCAAGTCCTTCAACGAAGGCATCGCGCTGGCCGGCCTGGCTCCCCTGCTGGGTTATGCGGCGCTGATTCTGCTCTGGCGCGAGCCGCACCCAGCCAAGCCAGCGGGCTCCGGCGGAAGCGGACATTGACACTGGGACGCTCGGTTGTTACTCAGCCGTGACACATGAGCGCCACCAAGCCGTCCGCTTTCCCCCGCTCCGCCTGTTCGCCAACGGCAAGTGTCGGCACGGGAGTGGAGAAGCTGGAACACTGCGATGGCTGCCGGCGTTTTTTCCCCCTGCGCGGCGTCGAGCTCATCGGCCGGCAGCTCCTCTGCGCCGACTGTGCGCCGGCCGAGTTCAACGCGCCGCTGCATCTCCACCTGCCCCGCCACCCCCGATTGCGAAGCGAACGCCCCGGCCCGCGGGCGTAATCTGCGATTGCGCCGGCTGCATTCGCGGCTAGAGTCCCGTCCGCATGGGAGCGTTTCCCGTTCCCGTTATCCATTTATGAAAAGCACGCTCGTCAAAATCATCATCGGCCTCGTCGTTGTCGCAGTCATTGCGGTCGTCGCGCTGATGCTCTCGCTCAACTCGATTGTGAAGCAGGGCGTCACCAGCTTCGGACCCGAAGTCATCAAGGCCCCCATCCAGCTCGATGGCGTGAGCATCTCCGCCCTGTCCGGCTCCGGCGAGATTCGCGGCCTGGTCATCGGCAACCCCGAGGGCTTCAAGACGCCCAACGCCGTCAAGCTCGGCACCGCCAGCCTGCAAGTGAAGCCCATGTCGCTCCTTGGCGATAAAATCGTCGTGCAGTCCATCAAGGCCGACGGCGCGGAGATCACCTTCGAGGGCAGCCTCAGCGGCAGCAATCTGAGCAAGATCCAGGAGAACGTGGATGCCTACGTCGCCGCGCTGCTTGGACCCGCCGCCAAGGATGGCAAGACCGACCAGAAGAGCGCTGCGCCCGGCAAGAAACTGCAGGTGGACGAAATCGTCATCTCGAACGCCAAGATCAACCTCAGCATGACCATCCTCGGCGGTAAGTCCGCCACCGTCCCGCTGCCCGACATCAAGCTCACCGGCCTCGGCCAAGGCGAGCAGGGCGTCACCCCCGCCGAAGTCATCAAGGTCGTGCTGAAGGAAGTCATGACCAAGACCACTTCAGCCGTCGGCGGCTTCCTCAGCGGTGCCGGCAAGGCCCTGCTCGACGGGGCCAAAGACGTGGGTGGAGCCGCCGCCGACGCAGCCAAGAGCGTCACCAAGGGCATCGGCGACCTGTTTAAGAAGAAGTAGCCGCGTGGCTTTCCGGTGGCTCCCGCTTCTGCCGGGTGCCGCCCAGGCGAATCAGCCCGGCGGCCAGCCCATCGCGCGCCCGCCGAGGATGTGGCAGTGGAGATGCGGGACGGATTCGCCGCCATCGGGACCGTTGTTGATGACGAGGCGGTAGCCGTTGGCGAGACCGACCTTCGCCGCAACCTCCGCCGCTTTCAGCAGCAGATGGCCGATCAGCGCATGGTCGGCGGGCGTGGCCTCGGCGATGCGGGGGATGGGCTTGCGCGGCACGATGAGGATGTGCGTGGGCGCCTGCGGGTGGATGTCGCGGAAGGCGATGACGTGCTCGTCTTCGTAAACCAAGTTCGCCGGCATCTCCTTCGCGGCGATGCGTTCAAAGAGGGTTTTAGTCATGTAGTTTGATTGAAGAAGTGTTGTGCTGTTGCTGACGAGAGCATGGGCCAACATGCCCGGCAATTCTACCCCGGCGTCAAGGTGCCTTGTCGTATCTCTTTGCGAACTCCAGTCTCCTGTCTTTTTCCCTGCTAGAAACCCAACCGTCGGCGAATTGCCAGTCTATGGCACGGTAAATGTCCTGCTCGTCGAGTTGACACCAATCCCAAAGCTTCATCTCGAAATTGAGCCAGCCTGCCGTAAGCCACGCGAACCGCCTCATCTCGAAGAGTTCCTCATCGCTGATCCCTCGCCGCTTCAGCTCTTCGTGAGCACGGACGAAGTGCACACGCGGAAAAGTTGTATCGAGGACCTCCTCGCAGACAATGCTCCAGGTGCTGAACTTTGAGAAATCGGCTTGCGCCTCTCTTGCGATAGATTCGCTGGAAAATCCTTCATCGTTGCCCGGCGGTTTACGGATAATCCTTTCAACCTTCGCGGCCCAAGCGGCCATCTTCATGCGATTCAAAGGTGACATGAGCACATTCGATGCGAGCCGCTTCGCCGTTTGGTTTATCGAGCATCCAGCACCCGCCCACCAGGATCGCGCCTAGCTCACCACCAGCGCACAGTCCGCGCGGTGGTTCTCGTCGAGGCACTGGCGGAGGTAGCCCACAATCTGATCGCTCATCGCGCGGCAGCGGTCGCACCAGCGGCGCGCGCCGACGAGGCGCTTCACGCAGTCTTGCAGGCCGTTGAAGCGCACGAGGCGGGGAGATTGGCTGAGTTGCTGGCGAAGTTCCTGGCGCAAGCGCGGGAAGAACAGCAGCTCACCCCCGTCGCCAGTTTCCGCCGCAAGGGCGGCCAGGCTGGTCTCAGTCACGGGGCCGGCCAGCGTAGGCAAGGGCTTGGCCTCCGTGCTGGTGACGATGAGGCCAAGATTTTGCAGCACCGACTCCAGGGCGGCGGTGAACTCCGCGATGGTCACCACGGTCTGCTGGCGTTCGACCTTGAAATAGTGGAGCACGGCGGCGGCGGCCTCTTTGACAATCTCGTGGTCAAGCTGCTCGACAGCTTCGCCAATGACCTCGACGCTGACATCCTCGACGGCGCAGGGGATGTGCTCGCCCGTGGCGGTCTCAAATACCAGGCAATGGGAATGTAGCTGTATCACTTTTGCCCTCCACTTGTTTGAGCGCGTCGAGGAAGTCCTCCGCCTCCTCGAAGCGCCGATAGATGCTCGCGTAACGGACGTAGGCGACCTTGTCGAGCTCCCGCAGGCGGCTCATGACCATCTCGCCGATGGCCTTGCTGGGCACCTCGGAGTCGAACTCATCGGTGACGCGGTCGGTGATGGCCTCGGCGAGGGCTTCGATCTCCTGCGAGGCCACGGGGCGCTTGGCACAGGCGGCTTTCACGCTGCCCATGAGCTTTTCCTTGCTGAACTCCTCCCGGCGCCCGTCGCGTTTCACCACCATGAGGCCCGCGTGCTCGATTTCCTCGTAGGTGGTGAAGCGATGGGTGCACTTGAGGCACTCGCGCCGCCGGCGGATGGTGGAGCCTTCCCGCGACCCGCGGGAATCAATCACTTTGTCATCGAGGCAGCCGCACTTGGGACAACGCATATGAGAGGCCTCACCACTGCCGCTTGAGGCACGAAGTTAGGTAACACCCTGCTAATAGTAGGGGCAAGGCTTTTCCAGGAAAGTTTCGCCCAGTTGCAACAACTGGGCCGTGGGCCGCACAGGATGCGTTCGTGGAGCCCAAATGAGTTCTTGGCTTTGCCGACGGCGACCGCATTCTTGCGCGGACACATGGCAGGCGTCGGCTTTGAACTGAACAAGCTGCTGGCCAAGCAGGGTTACACCGGGCTGTTGCAGGCCTACGGCTATGCGGCGCTGATCGGCAGCGGGCCCTGGCTGGTATCGGTGCTCTCGCTCGGGATGCTGGGCGCTGTGCTCACGATGGTCAGTGACGCGGACGAACTGCAAACGTTCTTCGTCAGCATTTCGCTGGTGTATGCGGTCACCCTGGTGCTCAGCGGCCCCATCCAGATGGTGCTGACGCGGCACGCGGCGGACCACGAATACGCCCGCGAGCCGGAGAAGATTTACCCGACGTTCGTGTTCTCCATCGCGTGGAGCATGCTGCTCTTCTCAGTGGTCGGGCTGGTGATCTTCGTCGGGTTCGTGCCCGGGCCGCTGGTCTTCCGCCTGGCGGCGGCGATGCTTACGGCTTTGGTGGGTGGCATCTGGGTGGCGAGCATCTTCCTCACGGCGATCAAGGACTACGCGCAGGTGCTGTGGGGCTTCGCCATCGGCAGCGCAGCAAGCTTCCTCGGAGCCTGGTTCTGCGGCTACTGGCGCGGAGTGACGGGGGCGATGGTCGGATTCGCACTCGGGCACGCGGTGCTGCTGCTGCTGCTGTTTCGCGCAATCTACAAGGAGGTGGGCAACCGCTCGGTGGGCGATCCCGAATTCCTTCGCTGTTTCCGCCGGTATTGGCAGCTCGCGCTGTGCGGCCTGGGCTACAACCTCGGCATCTGGATCGACAAGTTCCTGTTCTGGTGGCTGGACCCGGCGGCGGAGCAGATTGCCGGGCTGCTGCATTCCGCGCCGGTCTACGACCGGGTGGTGTATTTCGCGTTCCTGACCATCGTGCCGGGCATGGCGGTGTTTCTCCTCAAGCTGGAAACCGACTTCGCCGTCGCCAACGACCATTTCTTCCAGCACGTGCTCAAGAAGGCGACGCTCGCGCAGATCACCGAGCGCAAACAGGCCATGATCGACGCCCTGCGGGACGGCTTCGGCCTGCTGCTAAAAATTCAGGGCCTCTTCACCATCGTGCTGATCCTCGGGGCCGAGCGGGTGCTGCCGCTGATTGGCCTTGGCGCGGTGCAGGCGGGCATCTTTCAGGTCGCGCTGGTCGGCACTTTTCTGCTGGTGATTTTCATGTCCCTGCTGATGGTGCTGCACTATCTGGACAAGCGCCGCGACGCCATGATCGCCACGCTGGTCTTTGCCGGCACCAACTTCGCCGTGACCTGGGGCAGCATCATGGCGGGCGAACGCTGGTTCGGCATCGGCTTCCTCGCGGCGGCCGGGCTGGGCACCGTCCTCGCGGGCTTCTGGGTCAACCAGCACGTCCGCAACCTCGAATACGACACCTTCGCCCCGCAGCCGCTTTACGGTTGATCTGCCGCGGTCGGTCACGCCGCGTTTGCGCATTGGCCCGCCTTGGCGCACTCTTGTCGCTGCAATGGCTGCCTTGACCAAATTCTCTGAGACCGATGCGCGCGGCTTCCTGCCCATGACCCGTGCCGAGATGACGGCGAAGGGCTGGGCGGAACTGGACGTGCTCATCATCACCGGCGACGCCTACGTGGACCACCCGTCCTTCGGCGCGGCCATGATCGGCCGTGTGCTGGAGGCCGAAGGTTGCCGCGTGGGCATCATTGCCCAACCGGATTGGACCAAGATCGAATCCATCACCGGCATGGGCGCGCCCAAGCTGTTCGTAGGGGTCACGGCGGGCAACCTCGACTCGATGCTCTCCAACTACACCGCCGCGCGCCACAAGCGGAAGGACGACGTTTACAGTGCAGGCGGCGTGCCCGGCCGGCGGCCCAACCACGCCGCCGTCGTGTATTCGCAGATGGCGCGGCGCGCGTTTCCCGGCGTGCCGGTCGTGCTCGGCGGCATGGAGGCGTCGATGCGGCGCGTGGCGCATTACGACTACTGGGAGGATAAGCTCAAGCCCTCCATCATGGCCGACGCGAAGGCCGACGTGCTCGTTTACGGCATGGGCGAGGTCGCGGTGCGCGAAATCGTGAAGCGCCTCCGCGCGGGCAACAAAGACTTCTCCGGCATCCGTGGCACCGCGCTTTTCCTCGGCGGCAAGGCCACGGCGGCGGCGGACTTCTCCGACTGCATTATCCTGCCGTCTTGGGAGGAATTGCAGGCCGACAAGACGCACCTCATGCGCCTGACGAAAGTCGTCGAGGCCCAGCAGACGCCCTACTCCGGCAAGCGTCTCGTGCAAATGCTCGGCAACCGCGCGGTGCTCCAAGAAGCCCCCGCCTTCCCCGTGGACGGCCCCGACCTCGACGCGCTCTACGAACTGCCGTTCATGCGTGCGTCGCACCCGAGCTACACCGAGCCGGTCCCGGGCTTCGCCACCATCAAGGACTCCATCATCGTCTCGCGCGGCTGCGCGGGCGGCTGCACCTTCTGCGGGTTGGGCTTCCATCAGGGTAAGTTCCTCTCCAGCCGCAGCCAGGAATCCGTCATGAAGGAGATCCGCAAGCTCACCGAGTCGGACACCTTCCGGGGCACCGTCTCCGACCTCGGCGGGCCGACGGCGAATCTCTACGGCGCGAAGAACGGCCACGCGCCCGAGTGCAAGAAGTGCCACCGGCCGAGCTGCCTCTGGCCGTCCATCTGCCCCGTCTTCGGCATTGATGAAAAGGCCGGCCTCGACCTGCTCCGCGGCGCGCGGTCGCAGCCGGGCGTGAAGCACGTCTTCGTGCAGTCCGGCATCCGCATGGACGTGGCGCTGCGCACGCCCGAATACATGCGCGAGCTGGTGCAGAACCACGTCTCCGGCCACATGAAGGTCGCGCCCGAGCACATGGACCCCGCCACGCTCCGGCGCATGCGCAAGCCCGCCGGCGACTTCCCCGCGTTCATGGAGAAGTTCTTCGACCTCAGCGACGCCGTGGGCAAGGAGCAGTATCTCGTGCCCTACTTCATCTCCAGCTTCCCCGGCTGCACCGAGGAGGAGATGGGCGCAGTGGAAAAGTTTTTGAAGCAGGAGAAGTGGAACTTGCAGCAGGTGCAGGACTTCATCCCGCTGCCCATGACCGGCTCGGCGGCGATGTATGTCACCGGGCTGGACATCAACACCGGCCAGCCCATCCCCGTGGTCAAAGGGGCCGGCGACCGCGAGCGCCAGAAGCGCATGCTGCGACCCAATGCCCCGCACGAAGCGCGCATGACCGGCAGCCGCCGCCGCATGGCCAACGCCGAGTTCTGCCCCGGCGCGCAGATGGACACGGTGGACTGAATGAACCGCTGGAACATCCCAGAGTGGTTGGAAGCAGAGGTGCGGAGAAGAGACAAGAACTGCATTTACTGCGGCATCGAGATGGAGCTGCATGTCCCTCAGGGCAAGCCCCGTGGAACCGCGGCGACCTGGGAACACATTGTCAACGACGCCAGCCTGATCAGCCGGGAGAACATTGCCCTGTGCTGCTCGGCGTGCAATTCCAGCAAGGGCCAGAAGCGGCTCGCCGACTGGCTTAGGACGAAATACTGCAAGAACCGAGGCATCACGGAGCAAACTGTGGCAGCGGTTGCCAAGGCCGCACTGGCAGTCGGGTGACCCATGCTTTCCAAAGAGGGAACACGCTGTGGCAGCAGGTAAAGCAACGTCAACAGCTGACCGAACTGCCTCTGGACAGCTGGGAACAAAGCGGGGCCGGGGGCCACGCCGGCAAATGCTTCCGCCGGAAGTTCAGGAAGTTGACGCAGGCCGGCGCAAAACCTACGGTCCGAACATGAATTACCGCGAGCGCATCACCATTGACCCGCGCATCCGCAGCGGCAAGCCATGCATCCGCGGCACGCGCATCGCGGTGGCAGACGTATTCGACTATCTCGGCGGCGGCCTGTCGGTGGCCGAGGTGCTGGCGGATTTTCCCGACCTCACCGCGCAGGACATCCAGGCGTGCTTCGCCTTTGCCGCCGATCGGGACCGTCGGCTGAACGTCTTGCCGCATGAAGTTGCTGTTTGACGAGAACCTCTCGCCCCAGCTCGCGCGAGACCTGTCGGCGCGGTTTCCGGGGAGCGCCCATGTCCGCGATTGCGGGCTTCTGGGGCGCACGGACGAGGAGGTTTGGGACCATGCCCGCACCCACGGCTTCACGCTCGTGTCCAAGGACTCGGATTTCCAGCAACGTAGCTTGATGTTCGGTCCGCCGCCCAGATTGGTCTGGCTGCGACTGGGCAATTGCTCCCGTCAACAGTTGCTGGAACTCATCGCCGTCCACGAAGAGGACATTCGCGCTTTCGAAGCGAACGCTCAAGAGTCGGTGCTCGTGCTCGCGTAAGAGCGTCCTTTCGCACCCTGAAAAGTGCGGCTAGGCCGGCAAATGCTTCCGCAAGAAGTTCAGGAAGTTCCCGGACATGATCCCTTCGATGTCGGCTTTCTTGTAGCCGCGTTTCTTAAGCAGGCCAGGGATGGTCTGGAGGTCGTAGATGGAGTTCAGGTCCATCGGGGTCTGCTCGTTGCCGTAGCCGCCGTCCAGGTCGGTGCCGATGCCGACATGCTTGGCATTGCCGGCGAGCTGGCAGATGTGGTCGATGTGGTCGCAGATGCGCTCAATCTTGAGCTGAAAGTCGGCGGGCTTGCTGCGGTTGTGGATCCAGCCGGGCACCATCATGATGGCGTCGAAAGCCATGCCGAGCACGCCGCCGCGCTCGACGACGGCCAGGATCATGTCGTCGGCGAACTGGCGGTTCCACGGCGCGAGCACGCGGCAGTTCTGATGGCTGGCCCAGACGGGGCCTTGGAAAATGTCCAGTGCCTCCCAGAAGCAGGCGTCGTTGAGGTGCGTGCTGTCGAGGATCATGCCGAGGCGGTCCATCTCCTTGAGCAGTTCCTTGCCGCGCGCGGGCAACGGGTCGAGCGCGTCCGTGCCGTGGGCATAGACGCCGGGACCGTAGTGCGCGGGGCCGAGAGCGCGAAGGCCGTCGGCATAGCTGCGCTCCAGGTGCTTCAAGGTGATGAGCGAGTCGGCGCCTTCGAGGCTGAGGATGTAGCCGATGGGCGGCTTCGCCGGCTGGCGGCGGGACTCGGCGACGTAAGCGCGGGGATCCGGCGGCGGAATGTTCCGCCAAAACTCGAAGTGGGCGTCCAACTGGGCGCGGGTGCGGATCTGGACGAGTTCACCCTCCTCCTCCATGGCGCGATACCAGGCGAGCTGGCCTTGGGTTTGCGCCCAAGCCTGGTGCGGTGAGGCCCAGCCGGGCAACCGGTGGAAGTAAGGAGAGTAACGGGCGATCTGGGTGGCCACGCAGATGCCCACCTCGGCGCGACGCAGCTCGGGGAAGCACAGGGTGTTGTTGGCGCGGTCTTTCTTGTCAGTTTGGTTGAGTTCGCGGCGGCGGATGCGTTCGAGGGACCACGTAAGGTCGCGGTTCCACTCCAGCGCGTTCATGGCGAGATCGAGATGGGCGTCGAGGATGAACATGGCAGTAAGTTAGCCGAGCGTAGGGGAGCCGGGCCGGGCGGGCAACGTCTTTGCCGGAAGCGAACTAAAAACCGGCGTTGGAAGCCTGCTCGCGGAACCAGAGTTTGCCGCGCGGCGAGAGGAAGCGGTTGGCCGTGCCAGTGCCGGCCGTGTTGGCACCCCGCACATCGCCAACTTCCTCCATATCGACGGGCGCGGGCCGACCCAAGGCGCGGGGCGGGAGCTTGAGATACTCAGAGTGACCGTCCGCCGCCGTCGTGGCCGAACCGCTCAGGTGGTGGGTCATGCCAGTGAGCGAGGAGGTGCCGTTTACGTTGGTATTGGCGTTCCACGCCACCCGGTTGGCATCGAGATCCGTATAACCGTAGTGATACTGCATGTTGTTCTTGTTCTTCTCGATCATGATGAGCGCCGCCGAGCTGGACTGGATTTGCTGCGCGCGCAGCGGGGTGGGAAACCCGGTCTGCCCGACATTGCGGAAGATGTGCTCATTGGCCCGGTAGCTGACGGGAAAAAGCACGCCCGCCACCTGGGAACCGCGGTCATCGTTGCTGGGGCACTCGTAGACCGGCACCGAAGTGGGATTGGCAGAGTTGATCCCGAAATAACGCAGCAAGAGCATATTCCAGGCGTTGGGAGAGTTGGCGGAAGTCGCGGGGGAATTGTTGATCAGCGCGCCGCGCGGGTAGGCATCGTCGTGGTCGCCGGTATAAAGCTGGGTGGCCAAGCCGATCTGCCGGCTGTTGTTCATGCACTTGGTCAGGTGCGCTTTACCCTTGGCCTTGGAGAGTGCCGGCAGGAGCATGCCCGCCAAAATCGCGATAATCGCGATGACAACCAGCAGTTCAATGAGGGTGAAGCCAGCCCGGGGGCCAGCGATAGGTGCACGTGCTGCTTTCATGGTGTGGACGGGCAGAAGGTAACCTTCTCGGCGCAGCGCACAACCGCAAAGTGGGCAAATTTTGCGCCACAGCCTAGCCTAGACGGGAACGGACCTGATCGCGGCTCCACTGCTGCGACCACGCCACGGCAAGCGGGATGCCCTCCTCCAGCGGCACCTGCGGCGCGTAGCCTAGTAGGGTCCGGGCCTTGGAGATGTCCGCCACGTAGCGGGTGACTTCACCCAACTGGGACGGCGCGAGGTTGATTTGCGGAGTCTTGCCGAGAGCCTGGCTGACCAGCTCGGCCATGCGGACGAGCGTGTTGCCCCGGCCGAACGCGAGGTTGATGGTCTCGTTCTTCACCTGGCCGGACGCCAAGGCTGTAACACCGCGCGCAATGCCATCCACACAGTCGTCCACATAGGTGAAGTCGAGCACCTTGTCCGCGCCAAACACGGTGATGGGCTGATCCGCCGCAATGCGCCGGATGAAGAGCGGGATGACGCGCTCCATGCGCTCGATGTCGTTGTCGAAGCGGCCGTAGACGTTGCTGAAGCGGAAGACGAGATACGGCAGCCCGTAGCAGCGCGCGTAGGAGTAGATGAGCGCCTCGCCGGCGATCTTGCTCGCCGAATAGGTGCTCTCCGTGTAGGCGAAATCCGCGTTCGCTTCCGCCGTGCTGAAACGGTGGATGTCCCCATACACTTCACGGCTGCTGGAGAAGACCAACGGGCGCCCTGCTAACCGGCAGTATTCCAATACGTTGAAGGTGACGGTGATGTTTTCCAGCGCACGATGCGGCTCCTTCACGAGCTGGTGGACCTTGGCATTGGCTGCGAGATGCACCACCACGTCGGCCTTGGGATATTCCGCATCGCCGATGCCCGAGGCTGACGCGGTGAGCTGGCCGCTGAGGTCCTGCAACAGCGTGGGGAAGCGATCGGTCCAGGTGTTCGCGCGCTTGTCCACGCCGAACACCTCATGGCCGTCCGCCAGCAGGCGCAGGGCAAGGTTGGTGCCGATCTGCCCGCTGGAGCCAAAGAGAAGAATGCGCATGGTGACCGGGGGGATTTAACCAAGTAGCGAGGCCGAAGGACACGAATTTTGCGCCGCCGCACGGGGCCGGGCGCTCCACTGGCCCTCGCATGGCCGGTTCAGCTATTTCCCGGCCGCGAGAAAATCAGCCACGGCCGCGACCACCTCATCCTGCTGCGCCGCCGTGAGCTCGGGGAAAATGGGCAGGCTCAAGACTTCGCCCGCAAGCCGGGCGGACACGGGCAGGTCGGTATCCGTCTGCCGCAGTGCAGCGAAACACGCCTGTGCGTGCAGCGGCACCGGGTAGTAAATCTCCGTGCCGATCTGCCGCGCCGCGAGCCAGTCACGCAGCGCATCGCGTCGCCCCGCGCCGGGCAGGCGGACAGTGAACTGGTTCCAGGCGTGGCCGTTGCCGGACTGGCTGGCCGGCAGAATCAGGCGCGTGCCGACGCCCGGCAGCCCATTGAGTTGCGCGCGGTAGCGCGCGGCGTTCGCCGTGCGGCGTTGCGTGTAACCATCCAACTGCGGCAGCTTCACCGCGAGCAGCGCGGCCTGCAAGGCATCAAGCCGGAAGTTCCCGCCGACGAACTGGTGATAATACTTCGGGTGCGCACCATGATTGCGCAGCAGGGTGGCGCGCTGCGCCAAGGCATCGTCGTTGGTCGTGAGCAGGCCCGCATCGCCAAACGCCCCAAGATTTTTCGTCGGGAAGAAGCTGAAGGTCCCGAAATCACCGAGCCCACCGACGGACCGTCCTCCTTGCGTGGCCCCCACAGCCTGGCACGCGTCCTCGATGACCTTGAATCCATGCTGCCGCGCCAGTGCGTTGAGCGCCTCCATTTCCGCCGCCTGCCCATAGAGATGCACCGGAATGATGGCCTTGGTCCGCGGCGTGACGCGACGCGCGGCGTCAGCCACATCAAGGTTGAACGTATCAGCCCGCACATCGCAGAGGACCGGTGTCGCCCCCGTGCGCGCGACGCAGCCGGCGGTGGCAAAGAACGTGAAGCTCGGGCAGATCACCTCGTCCCCGGGCCCGATGCCCAGCGCCATCAACGCGAGCAGGATCGCGTCCGTGCCCGACGAAATCCCCAGCGCGTGCTTCACCCCGAGGTATTCCGCGCATTGCCGCTCGAAGCCCTGCACCTCGGGGCCAAGAATGAACTGGCCGGACGCAAGCACGCGCGCGAAAGCGGCCTGCAAGTCGGCGGAGAGGGCATTGTTCTGGATCTTGGTGTCGAAAAGTGGGACAGGCATGGGAAACGAGTCGGTTAGCCACGAAGGGACACGAAGGAACACGAAGCAAGGAGGCAAAACGTGCCCGCCAAACACACAAAACACGCGAAAATGAGCGGCTCATTTCGCGTCGTTTCGCGTGTTTGGCGGGCACTCAATTCGTGTTCCTCCGTGTCCGTTCGGGGTTTCAATCGCGTCGCGGGTTGACGCCGGTTTTGACGAGGCTGGCCGACGCGAGTTCGGTTTCCACCGGCCGGCCCAGAAACTCCAGCAGGACACGCACACGGTCTTTGGCAGGCAACAGGCGCTGCACGACCGCGCTGATGCCCATGAAGGTGCCGTCCGCGATGACCACCTCATCGCCCGGCTGCACGGCATCGGGGAAGACTTTCAGGTCCGTTTCATCAAGCCGGGTGCGCAACTCGGTGATGACTTCGTCCGGCACGGCGGGACGGTGTTGACCGAAATGCACCACGCCTGCGACGCCATGCGCCGCCTGGATCACGCGCAGATCCCGCAAATCAAAGCGCGCGAAAAGGTAGTTCGGGAACATCGCCTCGGTGAACCACACCTTGCCCCGTCGCGTCGCCCGCTGGAAGCGCACGCGCGGGCAAAACACGTCCACCTCCGGCAGTTGCCGCAGGTGGCCGGCGGCGATGTGCTCGTGCTTGATCTGCGACCGCACGCAATACCACGCCGGCGCGGCTGCCAAATCCTCAGTCATGCGCGGCCAAAGTAGCGCGGCGCGTTTTGGGGTCACAAGACATTTGCTGGCGGACAGCTTGCCTATGCCAGTCCGCGTCGCAATAATCCGCGCCGTTCCTATGACACCGCACCGCCTTCACCGCTGGCTCGGCACGGGCCTCCTGCTCGCCACCGCTGCATTAGCCGCCGCCCAGGCGCCCGATCCTGAACTCATGCAAACCCGCCAGAAGTTTTCCGCCCAGTTCACCCGGCAGGCCGAGCTGGGCTATCTGCTTTACCTGCCGCCCGACTATGACGCGAAGGCGGCGAAGCAATGGCCGCTGATTCTCTTCCTGCACGGCGCGGGCGAGCGCGGCACGAACCTCGCGCAGGTGTCGGTCCACGGTCCGCCCAAGCTGGTGAAAAAGAATCCGCCCGTGTCGAAGAACGAAACCGACGCCGGGCGCGCCGACCGCGAGGCCGCGACCAAGCTGCTGTCGGAGAAGTTCATCGTCGTCTCGCCGCAGTGCCCCTCGGATCAGGTTTGGGACAGCGACGCGATTCTCGGCCTGCTCGACGGCGTGCTGGCCAAACACCGGGTGGACGCGGGCCGCGTCTACCTCACCGGCCTTAGCATGGGCGGCTACGGTTCGTGGGCCTTGCTGGCGAAGGCACCGGACCGTTTCGCCGCGGTCGCCCCGATCTGCGGCGGGGCGAACACCATTGACTACCTGCTGGCCGCGCGCGGCAAATCGGCGGCCCTGAAGGCCACCCCGGTCTGGGCCTTTCACGGGGCGAAGGATCCGGTGGTGCTGCTGTCCGAATCGGAGCGGGTCGTGGCCCTGCTGAAAAAGTTGGGCGTCAAAGACGTGCAGCTCACGGTCTATCCCGAGGCGCAGCATGATTCATGGACGGCAACCTACAACAATCCCAAGCTCTACGAGTGGTTTCTGTCCCACGAACGCAGGTAAGCTGATGAGCCCTCTTCCCGCCCATCGTGTTGCCGGCCTCGGGCTGGCGCTAGCCGCGTTCACCGCCTGCACTTGTCCCCGTCAGACGGCAACGCCGACACCGGTTCCCGTTCCAGCCGCTGTCAGTTACCCGACGAACGAGCACACGGTTCAGGCCGTGCTGTGGGTGCAGCGCTCCGGCGAGTATCGGGCGCTCTGCCATCAGGCCTTCAACCTCGCACGCCGCGTGCTGGACGAGGAGTTGAAGGCGAGTCCCGCGCCGAAGAAGCGCGCCGTGGTGGTGGACGTGGACGAGACCGTCCTCGACAACAGCCCTTATCAGGCGCGGCTCATCAAGACGCGGCAGGGCTATGCGACCGCGACGTGGCGGCAGTGGGTGGACCTCGCGCGGGCCGAGGCACTGGCGGGCGCGGCGGAGTTCCTGAAGCACGCGGCTGCGCGCGGAGTCGAGGTCTTTTACATCTCAAACCGACGCGTCGAAGAACACGCCGGCACGCTGGCCAACCTCCGCGCGAAGGGCTTCCCACATGCCGACGACGCGCACCTGCTGCTGCGGACCACGGAAAGCAGCAAGGCCAAGCGTCGCGCCGGCGTCGGCGCCACGCACGAGATCGTGCTGCTGATGGGCGACAACCTGAACGACTTCACCGAAGCCTTCGATGGCAAGGATGCGGCCACGCGGATCGCCGAGGTGGATCGGTTGGCCAAGGAGTTTGGCCACCGCTTCATCCTGCTGCCCAACCCGCTCTACGGTGATTTCGAGGACTCAATCTACGGCTACAACCGGGGTCTGCCGGAGGCGGAGAAGGATGCGTTGCGCAAGGGGGCTTTGCGGGATTACTGAGCGCAAAATCCAGTTGTCCCCCGTTTCCCGCGCGGCCTAAGCTGCGCCCGTGGATCAAGACTCCGCCAAGCCCGCCGCGTCGCCGCTGCTGGCGGGTGCGCTGCCCCTGCCGCGGAGCTACTTGAACTTCGTCGGTCGCCAGATTTTCCGGCTGCTGCAGACCATCCAGGGCGTCGGCGCGTTCGCGCTGATCACCATCGGGGTCACGTTCACCAAGTTCAACGCGTCGTGGCGGGTCACTCATCCGTTGATCCGGGCGCAGATTGACCGCGCGGGCGTGCGGATACTGCCGGGCATAGTGTTCTTCGGACTGGTGCTGGGACTCGTGATCGTGGCGCAAACGGTGGCGCTGCTGCAACGCGTCGGCGCGGAGCAATACGCGGGCACGGTCATGGTCACGGTGCTGATCCGCGAGCTGGGGCCGCTGGCGACGGCGCTGCTGGTGATGGCGCGCGTGGGCACGGCCATCGTGGTGGAACTGGGCTTGAGCCGCGCGCAGGGCGAGGTGGAGGCCTTGGAGGCGCTGGGCATTGACCCGGTGCATTACCTCGTGATGCCGCGGGTGATCGGGCTGGCGGCATCCATCTTCTCGCTGACGGTGTATCTGATCGTGGTGGCGGTGTTCAGCGGGTATCTGTTCATCTTCCTTCAGGATGTGCCGTTGACGCCGGGTGACTACTTCAACCAAATCGCCCGGGCGCTGCGCTGGGAGGACTTCGCATTGCTGGGGCTCAAGACGGCGACGTTCGGTGCCATCATCGCAACTGTAACCTGCTTTCAAGGACTGGCCCAACGGCTCCGGCTCGAAGACGTATCCGACGCGACGACGCGCGCAGTGGCCCAAAGCGTGGCGGGCTGCGTGGCGGCGGACGCTTTGTTCATCGTCATCTATGTCTTGATGTGAGCTCATCCGCGTCAACCCCTGCCGCACCGCCGCTCATCGAGCTGGTGGAGGCCGACATCGCGTCCGCGCAGGAGCCGGATGCGGCGCTGGTGGAGCGCGTGAACTGGCGGCTGCGTCCCGGCGAGTATTGGGCGGTGGGCGGCTGGCATTGGGCCGGCAAGAGTGACTGGCTCACGACGGTGGCCGGCCTGCAGCATCCGTCGGCCGGTCAGCACCGTCTCTTCGGCGAGGACATAACGGCGCTGACGCAGGAGGAGCTGGTGGCCGCGCGGCTGCGCATCGGGGTGGTGTTCGAGCACGGCGGCCGGCTGTTCACCCAAATGACCGTGCAGGAAAACCTCGCGTTGCCATTGCAGTATCACCGCAATTGCCCGCCGGAGGAAGCTGCGGAGGCGGTCGAGGCCGCAATGCGGCTCGCCGGCGTGACGGAAGTCGCGCGGCAAACCGCCGGGCAGCTCAATCTCGGCTGGCGGCAGCGCGTCGCACTTGCCCGCGCGCTGGTGCTCCAGCCGGAGGCGCTGCTGCTGGACAACCCGCTGGCCGGCCTTGATCCCCGGCAGGCGCGCTGGTGGTTCGAGACCTTGGCCGCGCTCAACGCCGGGCACGCGGGGCTCGGCGGCCGTCCGCTGGCGGTGGTGGCGACGACGGATGATCTGCGCCCGTGGCGCGACCAGGCGCGGCAGTTCGCCCTGCTGCAAGGCCGCCGCTGGCTGCCGTTGGGCGGACGCGCGGAACTGGCCGCCTGCAAGGAGTCAACCGTGCGGGAATTCCTCGCCTCATGAGCAACGTAATCGACATTCCGCCCAGCTGATTCTCCATGGCCCTGCAAGACCTCACCCCCCAACTCCGCACCCGGCTCGGCCGCGTGGAGCACGCCGTCGGCGTCTTCGTCATCATCGCCACCGTGCTCCTGCTGTCGGGCTTCGGCTATTATCTCTATCACACCGCGCGCAACCGCGGCTGGTTCGATTTGCGGGCGCCGTTCTACACCTACGTGGACAGCGCGGCGGGCATCAAGGAGGGTGACAAGGTCAAGCTGATGGGCTTCGACGCCGGCGAGATCACGCGCATCCGCCCCGTGCCGCCGGATTCGGGCGAATACTACGAACGGCGCTTTGTTTATGTGGAGTTCATCGTCCGCAGCCACTCCATCGGCTACATCTGGAACGACTCCCGCGTGCGCGTGGGCGCGGACCTCCTCAGTGGGCGCTACCTCGAGATTCTGCCCGGCGGCTGGAACGGCTACACCAACCGCGACGGCTCCAAGAAAACCCTGCGCGCCGCCTACGAGATCAAGGGCAAGCTCATCACCGCCGTCTGGCACGACCAGACCGCCACTTACACCAACTGGGCCGCCGGCTCGGCCCCGTATCACATCATCGCCGATGAATCCCCTGCCCTTGCCCAGCGCGCCGAGAAGCTGGTGACCCAGGCCGAGGCCGCGCTGCCAAACATCCTCAACCTCACCAACCAGGTCGCGGCGCTGCTGTCCACCACCACCCTCACGCTCTCGAACCTCGACACGCGCATCGCCGAGCTGAAGCCCGTCGTCAGCAACGCGAACTTCCTCGTCGCCAGCTTTCACCCCGTCAGCTCGAACGTCCACCGCATCACCGCCAACCTGACCAACCCCGCCGGCTCCCTCGGCACGTGGCTGCTGCCGACTAACCTGAACGCGTCCGCTGAGCAGACCCTCGCCGCCGTCCGCGCCACGCTGGCCGAAGCCCGCACGACCTTCACCAACGCCAACGCCACCCTGACCGAGACCCGCCGCCTCATGCGGACCGCCGACGGCACGCTGGCCAGCGCGGACACCAACCTCACCATGCTGGCCCTCAACCTCGACCGCTCGCTGTCCAACCTCGCCAACCTCACCAGCAACCTCAACGCCCAGGTCGAGGCCAACACCAACCTGCTCTCCGAAGTCTCCTCCGCCATCGTCCACACGGACGGGCTGGTTCAAGGGCTCAAGCGCCATTGGCTGCTGCGCTCCGCCTTCAAGGAGAAGCCCCCCGCCAAACCAGCCAAGTGACCGCCCTGCCTCCACCCCGCTGATTCTCCTGCGCGCATGCCAGCCCGCCCCGTCATCCTCCTCGTGCTGCTCGCGGGCTGGCTGGCCATGGCGGGAAACCTGCACGCGGACGGCAAGGTCTTCTCGCAAGTCACCGCCGTCAAAACCACCACGCCGGACCAGGGGGCGTTGGTGCACTTCGCGGACGGCACGGAGACGCTCGTGGTGGAGACGACCTTCGTGGGCGCGGGCACGAACTTCGCGTGGGTCGTGCCGCTGCCCGCCGCGCCGGAAATCACCGCCGTGCCCCGGACGGTGTTCACGAACTTGGAGCGGCTGTTTCAGCCGGAGGTGATTCACAGGCAGACGGCTTGGTGGATGGGGATGCTCATCATCGCAGCATTGCTAGGCACGCTAATCCGCTCGCTGGGTAAACCCGGCGGTCTCTTGCAGTGGTTTGTCTTGGCCGTGCTGTTCTTGTTCCTGTTGGCAGCGGCGATACCCGGCCAAGTGAAAGCCCGCGGCTTCGCCAGCATCTCCATCGAACCCACCGGCGTCCAAATCCTCGCCCGGCAGACCGTCGGCGTGTTCGACACCGTCACGCTCAGTTCGCCGGACGGCGCGGCGCTCACGCGCTGGCTGAACGAGCACGGGTTCGCCGTCCCCGCCGCCGCCGCGCCGGTCATCGCGGACTACGCGAAGCAGGGCTGGGTCTTCGCCGCCGCGAAATTGAGCCGGCCCGACGCCACGGGCAAAACCAGCCCGCACCCGCTCGCCTTCAAGTTCAAGACCGACCGCGCGGTCTATCCGCTCCGCCTCACCGGCGTGGAGAACGACCGCTGCCTCGTGGAGCTGTATGTCTTCGGCGCGTCGCGCGCGGAACTGCCGGGCTTCCAAGTGGAGCAGTGCTTGGCCGCAGAATTTTCGGAGGAACTGCCCAAGGGAGCTGGGACAGAACTTGTTTATTACAACGCAGCGTTCATCGAACCAAAGCCCGGCCAACTGCGCCTCCGCCATCCCGCCCTGCGCTCGCTCGTGGCTGGAGCAACCGTGGCCACCAAGCTCACCAGCACGCTCGACGCGGCGGCGATGAGCCGGGATGCCTACTTCACTTGGATGCCCTTTGAGCGTCGGCTGGCGAGCTTCTACAGCTACGAAGCCGCCACCACACGCGCCGTGAACCTCGGCGTGGCCGTGCTGCTCCTCGCGCTCCCGTGTGCGGGCTTCTGGCTGTGGCGGAAGGATGGCGAATGGACACTGCGGCTGCTGGCGAAGGTGGCGGGCGGAGCCTTCATCGTGGGCATGGCTTACTTTCTTCTTCTGCCGAAGGTAGAAGTGGAAGTGAAGCGCGGCTATCGGAACCATTGGTCGTCCAAGCGAAACGCTTTCACCATGCTCCACGCGACGGTCGCGGGTGCTGAAGAAGACGCCCGCAAAAAGAAAATTGCGATTCCGCCTGAGGGTTGGAGCCTGGCCACGTTGCAGCGAGCGGTGAAGTCGTCAGGCAATGAACGAGATTGGGACAGCATCACGGTCAGCCCGCTGACCGGCGAACCCCTCCGCGAGGAAGCCACGCCCGGCAACCTCCTCTTCCGCCCCACCGCGCGCGGCACCGAGGTCCTCTGGCACGACGTGGACTGCGTCGAGCACGTCCTCGCCACGCTGCCCACCCGCGCGCCGTGAGGGTTTGGACCACAGAGACACGATGAACACAGAGGATTCCGACAGAACTTCATCTCGGCTCTCTGTGTTCATCGCGCCTCTGTGGTTCAATCTCCCCTCGATTCCGGCTTTGGCTTCCGCGCGCCGCTGATTATCCTCCGCCCCATGCAATTCCGCCCCGCCGCCCTGCTCGCGCTGTTCGCCTTCGTCGCCCCGCTCTCCGCCGAACAAGCCCATCTCTGCCGCTGGTGCGCCGCGCAGTTCGCCCCGGCCGCAGTGGATTCGCCAGCCTACCGCAAATACGCCCCCGACCGCCGCGTGGACCTGCTCCATCTCGCGCTCGACGTGACGCCGGACTTCAAGGCCCGCACCGTCGCCGGCACCGCCACGCTCACGTTCAAGCCCATCGCCACGCCCCTCGACGAGCTGCGCCTCGACGCCGTCGAACTGCGCGTCGCCAGCGTGACCAGCTCGGAGAAACTCGCCGCGCACCAAGTCACCGACCGCGAAATTGTGCTCACTTTCGCGCCGCCCATTCCGGTCGGGAAGGAAGCGCGCGTGACGGTGAAATACTCCGCCGAGCCGCGCAAAGGTCTCTACTTCCGCACGCCGGAGATGGGTTACGCGGAGACGCATTTGTGGACGCAAGGCGAGCCGAGCGAGGCACGGCATTGGTTCCCGTCCATTGACCATCCGGTCGAGAAGTTCACCAGCGAAGTCACCTGCCACGTGCCCGCCGGCATGGTCGCGCTCTCGAACGGCCGGCAGGTTTCCGCGCAGCCGGGCGCGGGCGGACTCGTCGCGTTTCACTGGGTGCAGGAGAAACCGCACGTGACCTACCTCATCACGCTCGTCGCCGGGCAGTTGAAGAAAATCGAGGACAAGCACCGCGACATCCCGCTGGAGTTTTGGACCACGCCCAGCGACCTCGCGGCCGCGCCGAATTCCTTCCGCCAAACGAAGCACATGATGCAGTTCTTTGAGCGCGAAATCGGCGTGAACTATCCATGGGCGAAGTATGGGCAGGTGGCGGTGCACGATTACCACTGGGGCGGCATGGAGAACACCAGCCTCACCACGCTGAACTTCCGCACGCTCTTCACGGCTGAGACGGAGAATCTTTTCAGCAGCGACAGCCTCGTGGCGCACGAGCTGGCGCACCAGTGGTTCGGCGACCTCGTGACGTGCAAGGACTGGAGCCACATCTGGCTGAACGAGGGTTTCGCGACCTACTACGACTGGCTCTGGCAGGGCGATTTCGGCGGCACGAACGAGACCTTGCACGCGCTCTACTCGGCGGCGAAGGGCATCCTCGCGAACCAGAACGAGACGCGCGGCATCGTGTGGCGGAAGTTCGGCGAGCCGGAGGAGATGTTCAACTACCTCGCGTATCCGAAGGGCGCGTGGGTGCTGCATATGTTGCGCAGCCAGCTCGGCGCGGACTTGTATCGCAAGTGCGTGCGAACCTATCTCGACCGTCACGGCTACGGGTCGGTCGAGACGGCGGACTTGCGGAAGGTCATTGAAGAGCTGTCGGGCCGGAGCTTCGAGCGCTTCTTCGAGCAATGGGTCCACGGCATCGGCGCGCCGACGCTGGACGTGAGCTACTCGTGGGACGAGAAGGCCAAGCTCGCGCGCGTCTCGGTGAAGCAGACGCAGAAGATTTCCGACGAGGCGCACTTGTTCCAATTCCCGCTGCTGCTGCGCTTCAAGTCGAAGTCCGGCGTGACCGACCACACGGTCCAAATCCGCGACAAGGAGGAAGACTTCTATCTGCCGCTGAAGGCCGCGCCCGACGTGGTGCGCGTGGATCCCGGCCTAACGTTGCTCGCGCGCATCAACTTCAAGCCCGCGACGCCGATGCTGTTCGCGCAACTCGCGGACAAGACCGACTTCACCGGCCAGCTCCACGCGCTCGACAACCTCGCCGGCCGCAGCGACGGCGAAACCATCGCGAAGCTCAAGGCCGCACTGAACAGCGATTCGCACTACGCCATCCGCACGCGCGCGGCGGACCTGCTCCGGCAAGCCCGCACCGATGAGTCGCTGGCGGCTCTCATCGCCTCGACGAAGCAGAGCGACGCCCGCGTCCGCAACGCCATCGTCGCCGCCCTCGGCGGCTTCTATCACGAGGATGCCTTCGCTGCGCTGAAGCAGGTGCCCGCCACCGAGAAAAACCCCGGCATCCAAGCCACCGCCCTCCGCGCCCTCGGCCCCTACGCCAAGCCCGAAGCCCGCGACCTGCTCGTCAAGTTCCTCAACACTCCGAGCTACCGCGACCGCCTCGCCGAAGCCGCCATCGCCGGCATGAAGGCGCAGGACGACCCCGCGTTCATCGCGCCGCTGCTGGCCGCGCTTCAGTCCCGTGAGTCCACCTTGATGAGCACCGTCTTCTCCGCCGGTCTCGATGCGCTGGCCACGCTCGCTCGTGACGAGGCGAAGAAGGATTCCGTCCGTGACTTCCTCACCGCCCGCGTCAACTCGCCGAAAGAACGTGTCCGCCTCGCCGCCCTCACCGCGCTCGGCACGCTCGAAGACCCGCGCGCCATCGCCGCAGTCGAAACCTTCACCGCCCTCGCCGCCGACCGCCCGGAGAAAGCCGCCGCCGACAAGGCCCTAGTTCAACTCCGCACCGCCCGTAAACCCGGCGAGGATTTGAAGGGCCTCCGCACCGAAGTCCTCGATCTCCAGAAGTCCAACCGCGAGCTGAGGAAGGACTTGGAGACGCTCAAGAAGAAGCTGGAGGCGAAGTAGGGCGGCAACTTCCATGAGCGCCGAGCCACCCGATTCCAAGCCCAGCCACAAAGGAGCAAGGTTCCTTATTGGGATAGCGGCTGGCTTGGTCGTCGCTGCAGTCCTCCGGGCGCTGCTCATGCCTGCACCGCCCGCCTACGGTGGAAAGACCATTCACGAGTGGTGGCCGGAAGTCCGTTCATCAGGTGCCGACACGAACAAGCCAGTCGCCATAGCGATGCGGCACATGGGCACGAACGCCCTTCCTAAAATCTACTCCGAGCTATGTGTGCCCTTCGTCCAGCCGGCTGATGAGTGGAGCATCAATTGGCTCGGCAAGCTGCCGCGCTCGTGGCACGAGCATCTGCCTTATCAGTTCAAATCCCGGTCCATCGCTCGGCGTTCCGACGCAAAGATGGCGTTTGCACTGCTTGGCCCGGAGCGCACGAACGCGCTGCCCGAGTTGCGGCGGATGGTGGTCGAGCAAGGGCAGTGGCAAGCCATGAGTTGCCTTCTGCTGTGCGGGCCGGAAGGAGTCGCCGTTGTTTTGGAGCAGCTTCAATCAACCGATGTCGTCCGCCTACACTGGGCGATCGGGGCACTCAGTAACTTCCAGCCCCAAAGCAGGGTGCTGATCTTCCGGCACGTTTCGGCGGCGGAGACCGGGCCGGTTTATGAAGCAATGCGTCCGCGCATCACGGCTCTGGCCACGCATCCCGATGGGGACATTCGTCGCACGGTGGCAAGCGTGTTGGTTCATTCTGGGGTGGAGTGGGGCCAACCGCTGATAGATCAACTGCTGACCGACACTAACCTGTCCGGCGCAATCCAAGAGGAGATTAAACAGCGAGCGTGGTGGGAATCCTACCGAGCGACAAACTTGCCAGCCTCGATGCCCGCGCCTTGATACACAAAGCAGGCTGCGGGTTTGACCGGCCGTGCCGCAGCCGCTACGTTCCCGTCATGCCGCCCACCGGCCCTCATCGCCTCGACCGTTCGTGGCGCAAGTCCCGCATCGCCGCGCGCATCCTGCTACGCGAGTCGGCGGGCCGGCTCACGGCGCGCGACCGGCGGCTGGCCCCTCTGCTGGCAGCGGACAAGGGCGTGACTTCGCGGCTCATTGACCAAGCCATCCATGGTATTCGAGGCCGAACATATCAATTGGAACTGTCCCGCCGGGCGGCGGCTTGAACAGTTAGCCGGGTTGCTTCCTCCGACACCCCACGCGGACATTACCGTGTTCGGTTCCGCACCCTTGCAGCTTTTCCTCGACGATACTTTCGTGAGCGAGGATGTGGATTTGTTCCCGCCGGAGGAATTGTTCGTCCATGTGCAAAGCTTGGTGGAACAACACCGGCTCGCGAAGGACATGACGCCGCTCTACATCCAAGTCTGCGATGCGCTGGCTTTCAAGAGCACCATGGACTGGCGCGCCCGCGCGGTGGAAGTCGAGCGACACGGGCATCTCTTCCGCATCGTGCATCCGTGGGATGTGCTGGTGAGCAAGCTCCAGCGGCTGGAGGAAAAGGACATGGCAGCTTTCAAGCTCGTCCTCGCCAAGACCGGGCATCCGACGGAGGAGGAATTCACCCGCCACTTGCAGAAGGCAGTGGACCTCTACCGGCCCAAGTTCGACGAGGAAACCGCGCGCGGGGACATGATGCTCAACACGCGCATCCTCTGGCAGGAGCTGTGGGGCAAGAGCATTGACGTGCGCGCCGCCATCATCCGCCCGGCCCTGCTGCGCGCCGAGCGGGAGTATCAGGACTTCGACCCAACGCTGAAGGAGCGGCTGGGGAGAATCAGGCCGAATTAGTGTAACATCGGAAGAGAGGCGTTATCAACGATTGGAGCCAAGCCGAATGATTCCCCGCTGGCCTTCGTCCTTTTCGCGCTGCAATTTCATCCCGTGCCAAGCATTGAACGGACAATTCAGGTCAGTTGGCGTCATCAGGTGCATTTCACCCATGGCGTCTTCAATCCGGCGAACCCCGTGCTCCGCGACGTGCTCGTGGGGGGCGGCGGGGTGACGCGGCGCAAGGCGCTGGTCGTGGTGGACGAGGCGCTGACCAAGGCCCAGCCCGGCTTGGAGAAGGCCATCGCCGATTACTTCGCCATGCACGGCGATGCGTTGGAGCTGGTGCGCTCGCCCATCGTGGTCGAGGGCGGCGAGCGGGTGAAGAACTCCTACTTCCACGTCTCGGAAATCCACTCGCAGATCGACCGCTACCACATTGACCGCCACGCCTACCTGCTCTGCGTCGGCGGCGGCGCGTTGCTGGACATGGTGGGCCTCGCGGCGGCCACGGCACACCGCGGCATCCGCCATGTGCGCATCCCGACGACGACCCTGAGCCAGGATGATTCGGGCGTGGGCGTGAAAAACGGTGTCAACGCGTTTGGAAAGAAGAACTTTATTGGAACGTTCTGTCCGCCGTTCGCCGTCATCAATGACTTCCAGCTCCTTGCGACGCTCTCCGCCCGCGACAAGCGCGCCGGCTACGTCGAGGCCGTGAAGGTCGCCTGCATTCGCGACGCGGAGTTTTTCAACGCCATCGAGCGCGACGCCGAGGCGCTGGCCGCGTTCGAGCCGGCGGCGATGCAGCGACTCATCTACCGCTGCGCCGAGCTGCATCTCAACCACATCGCGACCAGCGGCGATCCGTTTGAGTTCGGCAGCGCGCGCCCCTTGGACTTCGGCCACTGGGCGGCGCACAAGCTGGAGCAGCTCTCGGAATACAAGATCCGGCACGGCGAAGCCGTCGCCATCGGTATCGCGCTGGATGTGCTCTACGCGAAGAAGATCGGGCTGCTGGACGCCGCAAGCAGCGAACGTGTGCTGGTGCTGCTGGAGAAGCTCGGCTTTGATCTCTTTGCCTCCGAACTGCTGCACACTGACTCCGAGGGCAACCTGATGGTGCTCACCGGCCTCATCGAATTTCGCGAGCACCTTGGCGGTGAGTTGACGATTACGCTCCTGGAGGCCATCGGCCAGGGCGTTGAGGTGCACGAGATGAACCTGCCCACGGTCACCGAGGCCATCCTGCGATTGCAGGAACGGCACGCCGCGCGGACGCGGAAAATCGTCGCGGTGGCGGGCTGAGGCTGGCACGCTGCGGCGCGATGAACCGCACCGCCGTCCTCAACGTCGTCGGCCTCACGGAAGCGCTGCTCGGCGAGCGCACGCCCCGCATTACCGCGTTCCGGAAGCGCGGCGCAGTGGTCAATCTCGACCCCGCTTTTCCCGCCGTCACGACCACGGCCCAGTCGAACTACCTCACCGGCACGAAACCCGCGCAGCACGGCGTGGTGGGCAACGGCTGGTATCACCGCGAGCTGGCCGAGGTGCAGTTCTGGAAACAATCCAACAAGATCGTTCACGGCCGGAAAATCTGGGATGATCTGCGCGCGCACGACCACCACTTCACCTGCGCGAAGCTCTTCTGGTGGTATAACATGTATTCCACTGCCGACTGGTCCATCACGCCGCGCCCGATGTATCCGGCGGACGGCCGCAAGGTGTTCGACATCTATTCCTGGCCCTACTCCATCCGCGACGAGATCAAGCGTGAGCTCGGGGAGTTTCCATTTCCCGGTTTTTGGGGACCAAGCGCCGGCGTCCAATCGCCGGCCGGCGGACCAGATTGCGCGTCACGGTGGATCGCCGAATCGGCCAAGTGGATGGAGAAACGGTTCAAGCCGACGCTGAACCTCGTTTATCTCCCCCACCTGGACTACAATCTGCAGCGCCTGGGCCCGAAGCATCCGGACATCGGACGGGATCTGCTCCTGATCGACGAACTGGTCGGTGAGCTGATCCTCTTCTTCCAAAAGCGACAGGTGCAGGTGGTCTTGCTCTCCGAATACGGTATCGCGCAAGTGGACACGGCCATCCACCTGAACCGCATCTTCCGGGAGCAGGGCTGGCTCACGGTGAAGGAGGAACTCGGTCTGGAGCTGCTGGACGCCGGCGCGAGCCGCGTCTTCGCCGTGGCTGACCACCAGGTCGCGCACGTCTACGTCAACGACACCGCGCTGCTCAACCAGGTCCGGTCCGTCGTCGAGTTCACGCCGGGCGTCGCCGCCGTGCTGGCGGAGCGGGAAAAGCTGGCCGCGGGCATCAACCATCCACGGGCGGGTGACCTCATCGCCATGGCCAAGGAGAATGCATGGTTCACCTACTACTACTGGCTGGATGACCGCCGCGCTCCGGACTTTGCCCGGTGCGTGGACATTCATCGCAAGCCCGGCTACGACCCCGTGGAACTCTTTCTGGACCCCAAGCTCCGGGCACCGAAGCTCAAGGTCGCCGGCAAGCTGCTGAAGAAGAAGCTTGGTTTCCGCATGCTGATGGATGTCGTTCCCCTCGACGCTTCACTGGTCAAGGGCTCGCACGGCGTCCGCCCCGCCAACCCGGCCGAGTGGCCCGTGCTGATCACCGAACGGCACGATCTCCTGCCCGCCCACCAACTCGACTCGACGGCGGCCTACGAAATCATCAAGCGTCACGTCCTCCCCGCGTAGCCTCACCGGTAGCAAACCAAGCCGAACCGTGCCGTGAACCCCGCCCCCGCCCCGCCCCCCGCGCAGCGGGCCCGGCTATCCCGCCGTCGGCTGCTGCTGGGCGCGAGCTTCCTCGCGGTGGCAGGCGCGGCCTATACGAGGTTACTTGAGCCGGGCTGGCTGGAGGTTTCCCATCACACCGTCCAACTCGGCCCGACCGAGGCAGCCCCCCTCCGCGTCCTGCATCTTTCGGACCTGCATGCATCCGGGCACGTCCCGCTGGAATTCATCGCCAAGGCCATTCAGCTTGGCCTCGCGGAGAAGCCCGACCTCATCTGCCTCACGGGCGACTTCATCACAAAACACTTCTCCCGCTTCGCCGACTACGCCGAGGTCCTCAAGCCGTTGACTGCCGCCGCACCGACGTTTGCCTGTCTTGGCAACCACGACGGCGGCAAGTGGGCCGCGCGCCCACGCTATGGTGGCCACGCTGACCACGGCGAAGTCCGCAAGTGCCTCGCCGCGGCGGGAGCCAAGTTGCTGTTAAACCAATCGGAGGACATCGACCTGCGCGGACGCCAGCTCCGCCTCGTCGGCTTGGGTGACTTGTGGGCCGAGGAACTGCTCGCAAAAGAAGCCTTCATCGCTTCGGCCAGCCCGAACACCGCCACGCTCGCGCTCATGCATAATCCGGACGGGAAGGACGCGGTGGCCGGCTACCCCTGGCACCTCGCGCTATGCGGCCATACCCACGGCGGCCAGTGCCGCCTGCCGTTCTTGGGCACCCCGTTTGCCCCGGTGCGCGACCACCGTTACGTCGCCGGACTGAACCGTTGGAACGACCGCTGGATTTTCACCACGCGCGGCGTTGGCAATCTCCACGGTGTCCGCTTCAACTGCCGCCCCGAAGTCAGCCTGCTGACCCTGACCTGACCATGCCCTTGCCCAAAATCTTGTTCCCCTGTCTGGGCTGCCTCATCCTGCTCGCCGCCTGCTCCAGCGGCACCCAGGTCGTGACCACAACGGGCAAAGTCGTGGGCAAGACCGCCACCACCGCCTTGTCCAGCGGAGGCAAGGTCGCGCGGGCAGCCGTTTCAGGCGGGGCGACCGTGGCCCAGACGGCCGTCACGACCACCGGCTCGGTTGCGGGTTCCATTGCGAAGACCGCCTTCATCACGGTCGTGGACACTGCGACGGGCACAACGCGGCAGATCCCATGGACCGAAGGCATGAAACTCTACGCGGCCACGAAGACCGGCGAGGCCAGCGCCGCGCTCAAAGCCATCCAGCTCCTGCGCGGCAACGAAGTCATCACCGCCACCCACACCGCCCGGCTCGCGGCGGGCACGCCCGGCCCCGCCCTGCAGCCCGGCGATGTCATCACCCTCAGCCAGCTCAAGCCATGAACCTCCGCGCTCCCGCCCCCAAACGTGTCGGGGTGATCGGCCTCGGCCTGATGGGCCAAGCCTTCGCCCGACGCCTGATCCAGGCGGGCTGGGAGGTGACCGGCTTTGATGTGGCGGCCACCAGCCGGCAGGGCGCCCGCCGGCTTGGTGTCCGGCTGGTGCATGGCAATGCCGCCGTCTTTCGCCGGTGCGACCGTTTGCTGCTGAGCCTGCCCACGCTCCGGGAAACCGAACAAGTCCTCCGCGAGGCCAGTGCCGCGCTTCGCCCCGGCCAGCTCATCCTCGACACCACAACCGGCGAACCGGGCCAGGCAGAAGTCATTCACGCGCGGCTCGCCGCACTCGGTGTGCGCTATCTGGACGCCACCGTTTCCGGCAACAGCGAACAGGTCGCCGCCGGCGATGACGTGCTCACCATGGTTGGGGCTGATGCCAAAGCATTCGCCGCCGCGCGGCCGCTGCTGCGCGTCCTGACGCCGAAGGTGGTGCACGTCGGGCCGTGCGGCAGCGGTGCCCGCATGAAACTGGTGACCAACCTCGTGCTGGGCCTGAACCGTGCCGCCTTGGCGGAGGGACTGTGCTTCGCGGAGGCGCTCGGCTTTTCCCGGCAGATCGCACTCGATGTGCTGCTGGCCAGCCAAGCCTACTCCTCCATCATGAGAACCAAGGGCATGAAGATGGTCACGGAAGATTTCACCCCGCAGGCGAGGCTCTCCCAGCACCTGAAAGACGTGCGCATCATGCTGGCCGAAGCGGGTGCGCGGCAGCTGGATCTGCCGCTTACGCAAGCCCATCGCACACTGCTTGCTGCCGCCGAAGCCGCCGGCCTGGGCCCGCTCGACAACAGCGCGTTGATCAAGGTGCTCGGCCGAAAGACCAGCCCCGCTTAACGGATGGTGGAAGCCGGGGCCGCGGCAGGAGGCGCCTTCCACCGTTCGCGGTCCGCCAGGAAGAGCTGGTGGGGAAAACCCTCAGAGAAAGCGTATTTGAGCGGGAAGTTATCCGGGATCTCGCGCCTGACCACGGCGTTGGCGGCAAAATCACCCCAGATACGGTCCTCGCCTTCGACCATTTCGGAGACGAGGTGCTGGTCCAAGGTCAGCGACGTGAGATACAGGGCGGCCACTGGACGCACTGCATTCAAGGCATGGAAGCCTTCGGCCACATTGGCGGGCAGCCAAACGCAGTCGCGTCGGCCATACCAAGCCACAGCCCACGGCATGTCACTCATCATCAATTCTCGTTCGCCCAGCCAGGCCGCCCGCTCCTGGATGACCTGCGGGTGGTAAGGCGGATAGGCCATCGGCGGACGCGGGGTGCGGCCCAAGCCGAAGAGCAGCGGCGCACACGCAACCACAAGGAACAAGCCGATGACGATGCTGCGCCCGGCGAACGGCGGCAGCTCGAGCTGATCCAGCAACACCACGAACATGCCCGCTCCGAGGATGAACACCAACGGTGCCAGCACCACTAGCAGGTTCTCGCCGTTGACGTCGGGCGAGAGCGCGGTAAGCCGCGTCTGGCCCAGCGCCTGCACCACGGCCAGGAATGGCAGGCACATCAGCGTGAACAGGCGGAGTCGCGCGAGCGATGGATTGCGGAATGGCACCAGCAACGCGGCCAGAAACAACCCGGTCACCCAGCTCCCGCCCAGCCGCGGCAGATCGTTTTGCAAAATGCCGGGCAGACGGTCCCCGAGCTTGTAAAGGAGTTCGTCGAGTCCGACCTGGCGAAGATCTTCATGCGTCAGGTCATTCTCAGGATTCAGCAGGCGTTCCAGCCGGTCGGATGGAAAGCGTTCCGTAGTCTGATAGGCGGCGAGCCCGGCGGTGCCGAAGAGCCGGCCGCTCAACTCGTGGTTACGCAGCAGCCACGGCGTCATCACCGCCGCGAAGCCGATGAGCGCCGTCATGCCGAGACTGAGGGCGCGCGAACTGAAGCAGATGTTGAAGAAGAACATCACGGGCAGCACCAGCACCGCCAACCCATAACGGGTCAGGCCCAATGCGCCCGCCAGTGCGCCCGCCACAAACGCGGCCAGGTAGAGCCGCGCTGCTCCCCAAGTTTCCTCGCGCCCGCCGCGCTCAGCGGCCACCAGCAAATGGGCGAGCAACAGCAGAATCACCAGCGCCAGCATGGTCGGCAGACCGGAGATGCTGAACCGCCACAACAAATCCGCACCGAGCAGGACAGCTGCGGAAAGCCACGCCACCAAGGGGTCGAACAGGGTGTGCGCCAACCGCCACGCCAGCAACAGGGCCACGAGAAAGAGCCCCTGATTCACCCAGGCAATGGCGAGTTCGGGCTGGAAAGTGCGGGTCTGATCGTCGGCGGGGATCTGATAGGTGAGAGGCAGGAGGCGCATCGCTCCCGCGAGCAGGGCCGGATAGGCCGGTGCGTTGGCGAGATCAGGATGCGCGTTGGTGAGCGACCCGGCCCCGGCGCGATTTCCGAGCAGGTAGAGACTGGCGGGGCGGATGAACTGCGTGGTGAAGCCGCGTCCCTCGGCGAGATTGCGCGCGAGTTGTGCGGCGTCCATTGCCTCCGGGCTGGAGAAATTGCGCCAACCCCGCAGGTCGTAGGCCACTGCCAAAGCGATGAAGGCCACCGCGAAACCAAACCACTTCATTGCCCGCGCGCCCGCACCTTCCTCAAAGGAATGAATGAGTTCTTGGAGCGTGGGCATGGGCGGCTTCAGCTGGCGAATGCGGAGCAACCCGGGCCGACCAGCGAAAGGCTTGGCTGAAGCTGCCACCTTTCAAGCAACGGGAGCCATACGCAAAAAAGCGGAGGCGCATCCGGCTTCAATGAACTGAAGGGGGCTGCCGACAGAGCGCAAGTATTCGGGTGGAGATGGCGCCCGCTTCTAGCCGTCGGCTGGGATGGACGGGTGGCTTGGCTCAAAAACCCTCCAGGTGAAACTCGTGCAGCTTGCGGTGCAACGTGCGCCGGCTGACCCCCAGTTTTTTGGCGGCTGCGCTTCGGTTGCCGTCGCATTCCTTGAGCGCCCGCACGACCAGCTCCTTCTCCACCTCGTGGACGTTTAGGTCGCCCGTCGCCATTTTGGCAACGGGCGTGGGCAGGCTGCTTTGACCAAGACGGATGTTCTGGGGCAAGTCCCGCGCGCCGACGGCGTTGCCCCGGGCGAAGACAACGGCGTGTTCAACGGCAGTGCGCAGCTCGCGCACGTTGCCGGGCCACTTGTAAGCCATGAGCAACTCGAGGGCATCGGGCGCGATGGCATTCACATCCTTGCCATTCTCGGCAGCGGAGTCCCGGAGGAAATGCTGCGCGAGCAGCGGGATGTCCTGCGGCCGTTCGCGCAACGGCGGCAGGTGAATTTCAACGACCTTGAGCCGGAAGAAGAGGTCTTCTCGGAACGCGCCGGCCTGCACGAGCGAGACCAGATTTTTGTTGGTCGCCGCGATAAGCCGAACATCGGAAGTGATGGTCTTGCTGGAGCCGACGCGCTCGAAGGTGCGTTCGCCCAGGAACCGCAGCAACTTCACCTGCACGGTGGCATCGATCTCGCCAATCTCGTCGAAGAACAACGAGCCGCCCTGGGCCTGCTCGATGCGCCCGATGCGCCGCTCGTGGGCACCGGTGAACGCGCCCTTCTCGTGGCCGAAAAGCTCGCTCTCGAGCAGGTTGGCCGGCAGGCCGGCCGCGTGCACGGTGATGAGCGGAGCCCTCGCGCGTGGGCTGAGCTGGTGAATGGTCTTGGCGACCACCTCCTTACCCGTCCCGCTTTCGCCCGTGATGAGCACGGTGGCGCGGCTGGGCGCGACAGTTTGAATCGTCTCCAAAATCTCCCGCATCAGCGGCGACTCGCCGATGAGGTGCTCGACGCCGAACTTGCGTTCGAGCCGCTGGTGGAGCTGTTGGTTCTCTTCCTCGAGCTTCTGCCCTTTGAGCGCGCGGGCAATGCGCATTTCCAGCTCCTCAATCTGCATCTTGCCCTTGGCGATGTAGTCGTCCGCCCCGCGCTTCATGGCTTCGACGGCCACATCTTCGGAGCCGTAGGCGGTCATCAGGATGCAGACCGGCGGCTTGGGCAGCGATTTGGCGCGGGCGATTAGCTTGAGGCCGTCCTCCTTGGGCAGGCGCAGGTCCGTGAGCAGCACGGCGAAATGCTCCTGCTCGAGCAAGTTCATCGCGGTGGCGGCATCCTCGGCCACATACACGTCGTAACGGTCCTCAAGCGCGGCGCGCAGGCCGTCGCGCGTCGGCTTCTCATCATCCACGATGAGGACGTTGGGGTGATTCATCGACACGTCAGCATTCAGTTGGCGGCCATACTAGCCCAGTCTGCGGGCGGGTGACAACCGTGGGCGTTCGCGGATTACGAGTGGACGTCGAAATCAAAATCGCCACCCGGAGAGCGCGCCCAATCAGTCGTGCAGCTTTGCCGCCAGCAATTTGGGCCTGCGCTCGTGCAGGGGAAGCCAGACGCGAAACTGGGTGCCCTCCTCCAGCCGGCTTTCCAATTCCACGCGGCCGCCGTGGTCGCGGACGATGCGCTGAACGATCATGAGCCCCAAGCCAGTGCCTTTGGCCTTGGTCGTGTAGAACGGCTCGAAGATGCGGTTGATCTGCTCCTGCGGGATGCCGCCGCCGGTGTCGTTGACGCTGAACCATACGCCGCCCGCCCCCTCGCCGGTGGTCAGGGTGAGGGTGCCGCCCTTGGTCATCGCCTGCATGGCGTTCTTGATCAGGTTGACGAGCACCTGCTGGATTTGCGCGGCATCCATTGGGGCAAAGGGCAGGCTGTTGGCGAGCTTTTGCTCTACGTGCAGGTGTCGGTTCTTCAGCTCCGGTCCGAGCAACGCCAGTGAAGCCCGGATCACGTCATTGAGTGACGCGGGACTTAATTTGGGCGGGGATGGCCGAATCGCCTGAAGAAACTGGGAGATGATGTAATCCAGCCGCGTGATCTCGCCTTTTGCGACGCTGAGGTAGCTGCGGAGCTTTTCCACGGTATTGAGCGAATCGGCCCCTGAACGTCGCCCCGGACGCTGACGGGTCAATCGGGCGGGCTTGGGACCCGAGTCCGGCACATGCAGCTTGTTCAGTTCGCGCTCAATGAGCTGCAAGTGGATGTGCAGGGCATTCAGCGGGTTGCCGAGCTCGTGCGCCACGCTGGCGGCCAACAAGGTGAGGGCCTGCATCCGCTCGCTTTCGATGGCTTCAAAGGTTTTCTGCCGCGCCTCGGTGGCATCATGCAGAATCAGGGCAACCCCGGAGGCACCGGTGGCCTCACCGTCCAGCGGCGCAGCGTAGAGTCGCAGGAAACGCGGGCGTGGCCACTCGACTTCCAACTCGTGCCGCACGACCTGCGGTCCGCCGGTCCGATCCCAGCGGGCGAGTTTTTTCCAGTCCAGGCCCGGCAAAAAATCCGTGATCGGCTGCCCTTCATCGGCGTCGTGCTGAAGGCCTAACAGACTGGTGACAGACTGGTTGAAGTAAATGACCCGCCCCTGTTCATCCACCACGAGCACCCCGTCCTCAATGACATCAAACAGGGTTTCCAAAAAGCTCCGTTCCCGTGCGAGCCGCTGAATGACCGTCTGCAGCCCCTCGGCATCGAGCCGCCCGATGCGGCCGAGGACTTTATCAAGGAAGCTGGATTTGGCAGGCATTGGAATCAGGGGTGGCAGAATGGAACCACCGGGCGGAAGGGCAACCTGGCCGCTTCCGCATTGCGAGCGGCTTGACGGTCAGAACCATTTGCGCTTTTTCACATACCACCAAGTCGCCAGCGTGGTCACGGCGGTAAGGCCGAAGACAAAAGCATAGCCGTGCAACCATTTCACCTCCGGCATGGACTCGAAGTTCATGCCATACCATGTGCCGATCATCATGGCAGGCGTGGTGACGATGGTGATCAGCGTCAGCGCCTTGACCGTCTCGCCGGTCTTGTTTGAGGTCATGCTCAGGTGGATGTGCAGAATGCCAGTGAGCGAATCTGTGTAGCCTTGGGCCAGATTGGAGATGTGAAACAGCCGGTCGTAGATGTCGCGGTAGTAGGGGACCAAGTGGGCACGGATGAGCTTGAACTCCCCATCAGCGAACCGCTTGAGCACCTCCTGCTGAGGGCCAATGATCTGGCGAAGGTGCAGCACCTCGCGCTTGATGCCGATGATCTTGTTGAGCGTGCGCTGGTTGGGATGCTCAACGACGTCGTTCTCAAGCTCCGCGATTTCGATGGAGAGCTCCTCCATCGCGGGCTTGTAGTTGTCCACCAGCGTGTCCAGAAGCGTATGGGCCACCCGGTCCGGAGCCCGGGCGATGTGCATGGTGCCGCGGGTGGCCCGTTCAGCGGTGGCCGAGACGCTTTTGAGCGGCACATCGTGATAGGTCACGAGGAAGTTCTTCCCCAAAAAGAAGTTCAGTTCACTGGTGGCAAAGACGCCGTCCTTGCGGCTGTAGTCCACCGCGTGGATGACCATGAATAGATAGGGCGAAAACTGATCCTCATCCTTGGGGGTGTATTGCTCCACCTTTGGGTTGGGGGTGGCGTTGATGCAGTCCTCAATCGACAGCGGATGAAAGTGGAAGATGCCGCCCAGGATGGTCTTGGCTTCCTCCGCCGTTGAAGCTTCCAAATCAACCCAAAGAAACAGGTTCGTATCGGCCAGCAGCGTGGGCATGAGGAACACGTCAATGTCCTTCGTGTGCAGGCGGCCTTGGGTGGTGAAGGCAAAGGAACGAATCATGCGCCGGACAGGCAGAGGCTAGACACGGGCGCGGAACGAGGCAAGGAATCCCTTGGCAATGGGGTGGTGCCCCGGGTAGGACTCGAACCTACGACCAATTGATTAAGAGTCAACTGCTCTACCAACTGAGCTACCGAGGCAGCCAAAGAGGGCGGAACAATTGGGATTCCGCGGAAGTTTGTCAATCTTCCGGCGGGAAAAACTGGCGATCACCGTCGATGATGCTGGGGCGCGCCGGGAAAACGGTTTGACTTGCCGATGGTCGCGGGAATAATGCGGTTAATTCAAACGACATATGCCGCGACTTGTTTTATTGACCGAAGGCTTTACCGGACGGTCGTTCGAGTTGAAGGCGGATCGTTCCACGGTCGGACGGCTGGAGGACAATAACTTTCAAATCCCGGCCCCCTCGGTTTCAAGCCATCACTGCGAAGTTTTGCTGCGCGGCAATGACGTCGTGATCAAGGACTTGGATTCCACGAACGGCACGTTCATCAACGGCGAACAAGTCACCGAGCAGGTGCTTGCGGTAGGCCAAACAGTTCGGTTCGGTTCCATCGAGGCCAGACTCGAAGCCTCTACGCCCACCGGCGCTACCGGCAAGAAGGTGTTGGATAAAACGGCTGTATTGCCGCAGGGCGTAAAGCTGAACGAACTGGAGACCGGCACGCAGAAGATCACCTCTTTTGATAAGAACTCCCCGTTCAAGAAGAAGAGCAATAAGCTCAAGTGGGTCTTCATCGGCGTGGGCGTGCTCATCGTGGTGGTGATCATTATTGCGCTCGTGATGGTCATGAGCGGCAACTAGCCATCGGCGGGCAGCCATGGCGGGCAACATCATGCCGACGCCGGCGATCAACTGATCGCTCAGCCCTTCAGCCAGCCACAAACTTCCTTCGCTGAATACGTGATGATCACGTCGGCACCGGCGCGCCGCATCCCCAGCAACGCCTCCAAGGTCACCGCTCTCTCGTCTATCCACCCCTTGGCCGCGGCGGCCTTGATCATCGAGTATTCGGCGCTCACGGCGTAGGCGGCGGTCGGATAGCCAAAGGTGGTCTTCACCCGATGCAGGATGTCGAGATACGCCAGCGCAGGCTTCACCATCACCATGTCCGCGCCCTCGGCGATGTCCAAGGCAACTTCACGAATGGCTTCCTCCGCATTGGCGGCGTTCATTTGATAGCTGCGACGGTCGCCAAACTGCGGGGCCGACTCGGCAGCTTCACGGAACGGGCCGTAAAATGCCGACGCATACTTGGCCGCGTAGGAAAGGATCGGGGTATCAGTGAATCCTGCCTCGTCCAGCGCGGTGCGGATGGCACGCACGCGCCCGTCCATCATGTCGCTGGGGGCCACCACGTCCGCGCCGGCCTCGGCATGGCTGACAGCCGTCCGGGCCAACAGAGGCAGGCTGGGATCATTGAGCACCTTGCCCGCCGTGCGATGCACGATGCCACAATGGCCGTGGCTCATGTATTCGCACAGGCAGACGTCCGTGATGACCAACAAGCCGGGCAATTCGCGTTTCAATGCGCGGACGGCCTGCTGCACAATGCCATTTCGTGCGTGGGCGCCGGATGCCTTTTCATCCTTCTTGCCGGGAATTCCGAAGAGCAAGACCGCGGGCACGCCCGCCTGATGGGCAGACGTGGCGTCCTTGATAAGCTCATCAATGCTCAACTGAAACACCCCCGGCATGGATCCGATGGGGCGACGCTCCCGCTTCCCGGGTCGCGCAAAAAACGGCAACACGAGCTGGTGCGCAGCCAACTGGGTTTCCGCAACCATTTTGCAGAGCACGGGCGACTGGCGGAGCCGGCGCGGCCGGTAATTGGGAAAATCTGGCCGGATCATCGGACGGCAGTGACTTTGATGTTGGTGTAGCTCTTCGCGTCGGGGTCCAGCACGGCGATGCTGAAGGGGAAAAGCTTGTGGGCGTCGAGCACGGTTTTGGTGTCGGAGAATTTCCCGAGCGAAGCGCCGGCCTTGTCGAGGAGCTCACACTCGACCTTCACCTCGAACCACGCGACATCCGAATGGTTGGTCACATTTCCCCGCACATACAGGAGGCTGGTGCCAGGCTGCGGCTGCAGGGAGTGATTAAGCAGCTCGACCCCTTCGGGCTTGGGTTTGCCGTCCTTGCCGAGCTTAGGACGCTTCTCCCAGTAATACATGCCCCACCGCCCGGCTGCCACCAAGGCGAGCACGAAGGTCAGCACCAACCCGATCCGGCGGAACCGGCTCATGGGCGCGGGTGGTGCGGATTTGGTGGGAACAACTGTTCCGCAATCGGGACACTTGTCGGCCCCCGTGGGAATCTTGGTGCCGCAGAAGTCACAGCGTAACGGCTTGGCGGAGGCTGAGTCAGCCTCATCGTCCTGCCACTGCGCCTTCACGACGATGCTCTTCTTGTCTGCCGGTTTCGGGCCGGACTTTGCCGCCGGGCGGGCCACGGGGTTGATGGCTCGGGCCGCGGCAGCCGCGGCCTTTTGCGCCTCAGTCAAAGGCTTTCCCGCAGTGACCTTGGCTTGAGCTGCTGGCTTGGCCACGGGACGGGGCGCAGCTTCGGGCGGTGGAGCGGCGGATTCAGGCGCGTCAGCCGACGCGTCAAGGACCGTCTGCTGCCCGCAATGCGGACAGGTAATGGTCATCCCGCGCGCGCTGGCGGGGAAGGAAACACGCCCGTGGCAGTGGGCGCACGGGGCTTTCAAATACTGCTCTTGGCTCATGCGCGCGACGCCTTTCATCCCTCGTCAGGCCGCGGGAATCGAGTGCGCGCGCAGTATCTGCCGCCGCCCGACACATTCAATCAGAAAACCAGCCCCATAGCCGCGCCAGATCTCGCCTTGGCCAACGAGACTTGGTAGCGTGACCCTGTATGAGTTCCACGGCGGAGTCTGAACTGGTCGCACGGTGTCGGCGCGGCGAGGCACAGGCGTGGGACGAGTTGTTCGACCTGCATTATGCAGCCGTAGGCCGTTACGTCTTTCAGCTCTCGGCGCAGTTCACACGCGAGGACGCGGACGAGATCGCGCAGGAAACGTTTCTGTCCGTGATCAAACACATCGGGAATTTCCACGGCGACTGCCAGCTGCAAACGTGGCTCTTTCGCATCGCGGGCAACAAGGCACGTGATTTTTTGGAGAAACAGCGGGCAGCCAAACGTGGAAGCGGCCAGTCGACATTCCCGCTCCACGCGGAAGATCCCCAGACCGGCCGGACGTTCGATGCGCCGTGTCGCCAGCCCGGGCCTGACAGCGCGCTGCTCCAGGGAGAAAGGTCGTTGCTGATTGGCCAGGCGCTGGTCCAGCTTGGCGGCCCTTGTCAGGAAATCATCGAGCTGCGTTACTTTGCCGACCTCAGCTATGAAGAGATCAGCCGAGCCCTGCACCTGAACGAGAAAACCGTCAGTTCGCGGCTTAGCAAATGCCTCGATAAACTCGAAGAGCTGGTTCGTTCCCTGTTCGACGCGGGCAAAGCAGCGGTTTCCCCGTCAAACCCATCGAGACGATGAAGCACCGAGCAAGCATTCCGTTCAAACCCCTCAGCCTGAGGGCTGACATCGCTAACACTCCCGAATGGAGCATCCAGCCCGGTTAATTCCCACTTCCAGAACCTGACCGCCCGCATGGCGAACCCACCCCCCAGCGATATAGAGAGAGACCTTCTTGCCTACAAGCAGCGCCGCCGCGCGCAGCTGGGCACGCCGCTCGAACTGCACCCAGCGACGCGACGCATGCTGCAAGGCGAAGTCGCGCGGAACGCCAACCGGCCGCTGCTGACTTCCGAGGAAGCCGCCAAGAATTTTGTGCGGTCTTTTGTCATGTCGAATCAGCCGCAAGGTTTCTGGGCGCGTTATCGGCCGCAGGTGCTTTGGGGCGGCGGAATGGTTGCCTGTCTGGCCTTCGTGCTCCTGATCCTCCGTAATGACCCGCAACAGACAGCCCGGCAAAACATCTTCCCTGATTCCTTGCCTGCGACCACGCCGGTAGAAAATCCCCCGATGTCCCCTGCCCCATCCATCGGGGCATCAGGCTGGGCATTGCCAGAGAAGGAAATCCTGGCCCGCCGGATGCCGCCCGCCCCGGCCTCGGGCGAGGGCAAAGTTGCCGCGACGAGCCCAACGGCTTCACCCAATGCTGCCCAACCCAAGGGCAACGGCACGGCCGCTTCCGGGCAGCTCGAGGAAGCAGTCCGCCGGACAGAATCAGCGGCCGCTCCTCCCACGCGTAAATTCGCTCTTGAACCAGGCACGCGCAGCCAGGCTGTCACCAGCGGCGTTTTCCAAACAAAGACGGACGCGGCCGCGAGCCGGGACGCGGATCTTCCTGTCGATCGAATGGTTGCCGATAAGGGCACCTCAGGCGGGCTTACCGCACTTGCCAAAGCCATGAAATCGGAGGCGCAACCGCAGGCAAATCAGGCCGCCCCCACCAAGAACTCACAGGCAAATCAAAACCCGACGGATGACTTCATAGGCGGGAATGCACCCAAATTGGGAATTCCAAGTGGTGCCGCCGCTTCCGTCCCTCTCCCCGCCGCAGCTTCGAGCAGAAGCATGGTGTCCCCGCACCCCGTTCCGAGCGGAGATCAGGTCTCCGCCAAGCAGCGATTCCGGCAGTTGGATGGCCGCTCGCTTTACCGGCAGAACTTTAATTCTCCGCCCGTGCCAGAGGTGATGAGAGACTTCACTTTTGAGCGGAGGGACGACCGGATCCGGATCGTTGATGCCGACGGATCGACCTACGAGGGAGCTGTCTTGCCGGTGCCGACCGAAGATCTGGCAGCCAAGCAAGCTGCTTCCAGCGACCTAGGCAAGCGTTTCGGTCAGCAGGCACAAGCCAACGATGCAACCGCGCCAAACGCGCAGGTGAATTACCGATTCGTCGCGACCGGGCTCAGCCGCAAGCTCAACCAACTCGTTGAGTTTCGAGGCGAGTGGCAGCCCACCATCCGTCAATCCTCGCCCGCATCGCCCGCCGCTGAAGAGGCTCGCTTGGGTGGCTCAGGCACTGTTGCAACCCAAGCAGTCGCCCTCAAGGCAACCGAAAGCAAAGCCACCCCTCTCAAACCGCAGGCGGATGCCTTTAGTCAGCCGATGCAAACCCAATCAAGCACTGGAGGGCAAATCACCGGACGGGTCGTGGTGGGGGGACGAAACGAGTTCGAGGTAAATGCGGTGCCGAGATAATCGGCCTGAGAGCTCATTGAAGATCCCACCGCGGACCGGGCGGGAGACGCGAAACGGGTTGGAGGACAGTCGTAAAGCTTCCCGGCCGTCCTGCGCTCAGACTAGGCGATGCGCATCGTCAGCCCGCCGTCTATCGTCACCGTGTCACCGGTGATGTAGTCGTTTTTAACCAAGGTGAGTATGACCTCGGCCACCTGCTCGGGCGTGCCCTCACGCTTGAGCGGGATGCGGTGCTCCAAATTCAGCTTCCTCTGCTCAGCCGACATCTTCTCGTGGAACTTCGTGCGGATGACGCCCGGCGCAACGCAGTTGATGCGGATGTTGTCCGGAGCGAATTCACGGGCCAGGCCGCGGGTGATGTGCGGAATCGCGCCTTTCACCGCCTGATAGGCGATGTGGCTCGGCGTGGCGAGCTTCCCGGCGGTCGAGGAAATCAGGATGATCGCGCCTTCCTTCTTCGGCCGCATCAGCGGAATCGCCGCGCGGCACAGGTAGAAAATCGCATGGACATGCACATCAAACGCGCCGTGCCACGCCTCGGGCGTCAGCTCCAGCAGACCGCCGTTCACCGGCCCGCCGGCGGAGTGGACCAGCACGTCCAAGCCGCCCAGCCGCTTGGCCGTTTCCTCCACGGCGCGCGTGCAATCGGCGGGCTTGGCGCAGTCGGCGAGAATCAGTTCGCAGCGGCGGCCCAGCGCCTGAATTGCCGCCCGCGTCTGCCGCGCATCGTCATCCTCCGTGCGCCCGACGATGGCGACATCCGCGCCCTCTTTCGCCAAGGCAATAGCAGCCGCAGCGCCAATGCCGCGAGTGCCGCCCGTGACCAGGCCAATCTTGCCGGTGAGATTCATGAGTGTTGGATCAACGGAGGAAGGCCTCGTGCAAGCCGCCGTCCACGGTGATGACCTGGCCGGTGGTCTTGCTCAGGCGCTGACTCACGAGCAGGAAGTAGGCTTCCGCCTGGTCCGCCGGCGTGATGGGGGCCTTGGTGAGGGTGCGGTCGGCGTAGAACTGCGCGAGCTTCTTCACCAGCGACTCGGTGGCCTCGTCCTCGGTGTAGGGGATGTTGTATTTGGCGAGCGAGCCGATGACTCGGTCGCGCGGGAACATCGCGGAGCCTTGCACAACGGTCGCCGGGGCAACGCCGTTCACACGGACGGTCGGAGCCAGTTCGATGGCGAGCTCGCGCACGAGGTGGTTCGCAGCGGCCTTCGAGCAGTCGTAGGCAACGCTCCCCTTCTTAGCGACCACGGCGTTGGCCGAGGTGGTGAGGACGAGTTGGCCTTTCAAACCCTGTTCTTTCCAAGTCCGGGCGGCTTCATCACCAACGATGTAGCTGCCGGTGACGTTGACGCCGAAGGTGAAAGCCCACTTGTCATCCGGGATGTGGCCGCTGGTGTCGCTCGGCCAAAAGACGCCGGCGGTGACGCAGATGGAGTCGAAGCCGCCGTAGGCGAGCGCGACCTGGTCCAGCATCGCGCGGACGCTGGCGCGGTCCGTGATGTTGCAGGCGAGGCCGAGGGCGGGGCCGCAGTTCGAGATGCCGCTGCCAGCGACGCCGATGCCGACGCCGTATTTGTCGGTGATTTCCTTGGCGGTGGCCTGGGCGGTCTCGGCCTTCATGTCCACGCAAACGATGTGGGCGCCTTCCTTCACGAGGCGGTGGGCGACTTCCTTGCCGATGCCGCTGCCAGCTCCGACGACAATGATGACCTGCCGCGCGAGTTCCTTCTCGGCAGGCATGCGCTTGAGCTTGGCTTCCTCAAGCAACCAATACTCGATGTCGAAAGCTTCCTGCTGCGGGAGCGCGATGTATTGATCGATCGCCTCTGCCCCGCGCATGACTTCGACGGCGCAGTTGTAAAACTCGGCGGTAACGCGGGACTCGGACTTGTCCTTGCCCCACGCAATCATGCCGCAGCCCGGAATCAGGATGACGGTCGGGTTCGGGTCGCGCATCGCGGGCGAGTTGGCGTGCTTGCACTTCGCGTAATAGGCGGCGTAGTCCTTGCGATAGGCTTCGAGCCCGGCCTTCAGCTTCGCCTTGAGCGCGGCAATGTCCTCGGTCTGCGGGTTCCAGTCCACGTAGAGCGGCTTGATCTTCGTGCGGAGGAAATGATCCGGGCAGCTCGTGCCGAGCTCGGCGAGACGCGGAGCGTCCTTCGAGTTCACGAAGCGAAGAATCTTCTCGTCGTCCTGCACGGTGCCGATGAAGCGCTTCTGCTGGCTGACCTGGCCGCGCAGCCACGGGAGAATCGCGGCGAAGGTTTCGTTGCGCTTTTCCTGGGAGAGCGTTTCGAATTTGGCACCGCCAAAGGCGGCGGCGTCCCCACCCTTGGCCTGGTATTTAGCCTCGATGTAAGCAGCAGCCTTCTCAATGTAATCGAGCGTGCGGGTGTAGCACTTCTTGTCATCGTTGTCCCACGAGATGAAGCCGTGCTGGCCCATCATGATGGCAGTGGCCTTGGGGTTTTTCTTGCAGATGGCCTGCATGGCCAGGCCCAGCTCGAAGCCGGGGCGCATCCACGGCACGTAAGCCATCTCGCCGCCGAAGATTTCCTTGGTCAGCTCGACGCAGCGCTTGCTCGCGGCGATGGAGATGATGGCGTTCGGGTGCATGTGGTCCACATGCTTTGCGGGGATGAAGCTGTGGAGCGGCGTGTCAATCGAGCTGGCGCGCGGGTTGAGGTTGAAGGTGGTGTGATTGTAGGCCGCGACCATGTCGTCCTCCGCTTGGGATTTGAGGCCCTTGTCCGTGCGCTTGGCGTAGGATTTCTGGAGGTCGAGGAGCTTCTGCTGGTAGAGCGAGGAGAAGTTCTCGCGCAGGCTGGTGCGGAGGTCGCCGCCGGAGCCTTTGACCCAGAGCACTTCGACGGCCTTGCCCGTGAGCGGGTCGGTCTCCTTGAGCTTGGAGGAGGTGTTGCCGCCGCCGGTGTTGGTGATGCGCTGGTCGGCACCGAGCTTGTTCGAGCGGTAAACGAGCCGGTCCACGCCCTTGAGCTGGGCAGCTTCGGCGTCGTTCCAGAGGTTATTGACGAACTGGTAGGTCTTGGGCGTTTTGGCCATAAAAAAGAGAGGGAAACACTGCGGCGGCCTGCGCGGGGCGGCAATGAAATTTTGGCTGCCAGTCAGCGCACGGGGCGGTCCCACTTCACCGAGAGCGCCAGCGAGCCGTAAGCGTCGATCTCGCGCTGGCCGATATACTCCTTGCTGCGGATGACCTGGGCGAGCGTCACATCGAAGCGTTTACCCGAGTAGACGAGGCCGAACTTCGCATCGCCGACTAAAGGAAATTTGCTGACGTGGTGGCTGGCACGCCAGAGGTTGCCATCCAGAAAGGCGCTATAGGCCACGGCCCGGCCCTCGACCCCTGCAAAGGCGAAGATTCCGCGCCGGGCAGTGGCCGCGCTGCTGCGGCCAATGTTCGGAACCGGGGTCGAGTCTATGGTTTGCACGCCGAAGTCACCGGGCAAACCCCAGCCCGCCCGCACTTGGCCGCCCAACATGCCGTGCGTGCCGATATTGCCGAGGCTGACTCCGGCAGCAGGGAGGAAGTCCCAGGCCCATCCCTGGGCCTCGCCGCCTACCCAGCGCCAAGTGCGCTGAAACCGCAGAGCGATTGCCGGCTCGGTCTTGAGCTGATTCGCCCATCCGTTGGCAAGCCCCAGATCACGCACGCTGTGAACGGTATTTTGGGCATCTTCGGCCTGCGACTCAGGGCCAATTACCCCGAGGTCAAGCCGCCAAGCGTCCAGCAATTCCGTGCCGCCCGCGGTGGCCCCGCGCTTTTGCAGCAGTAGAGAGGCGTAAAGCACCCCCGCATAGGGACGGTCATTGAGCTGGAGCGCCGCCAAGGAAATATCCGTGGGCGTGTAGATGCTTTGCACCAAACTGACCCCAAGGCGGGCCGCATAGGGGCGCGCCCCCAGATCCGGCATCCGTTCCGCCAGCCACGCGGGAAAGTGAAAGCCCGGCTCCTCACGGGCCACGGCAAACTCGCCGCCGAGCAGCGTCAGCTTGGTGCCGTGCGTGTAGTGGCGGTCCGTGCGCACCACCATGTCGTTTTCCGCGATCAGGTGGAAAGCCGGCCCAAGCAGGTTGGTCGAGATGCCCTCGGCAGCCGGCAGTGCCACGGTGCCATGCGCCACCAGCCACGCTGCCAGGTGAGCAACCGCGAGTCGAGTCCACCCCTTTGTTTTCATGTCACGCCTTGATGCACTTTGCCGCCTGCGCCGCCGTGGCACCGTCATGCACGATCGCCATGAGCGCGCGGGTCATGCCCGCCGGGTCCGCGTGCTGGATGATGTTGCGCCCATACACGATGCCCGCCGCGCCCTCCTTCATCAGCGCCTCGGTGCGTTGCAGGATGACCTCGTCAGGGGCCTTGCCACCGCCGCGCACGAGCACGGGGATGCGGCCCGCGATTTCCACGACCTTGTTGTAAACCACCACCTCGTCGGTCGGGTCGGCCTTGATGATGTCTGCGCCGAGTTCGCACGCCTGGCGCACGAGCGGCAGAATTTTGTCGAGGTCGCCGTCCACCATGTAGCCGCCGGCCTTGGTGTTGGGCTGGAAAACCAATGGCTCAATCATCAGCGGCATGGCGTAGCGGTCGCACTCCGGCTTGATGCGCAGGATGTTCTGGATGCACTGATCGGTCACCTCCGGTTCACCCGGGATGCGGAACAGGTTCACCACCACGCAGGTGGCGTCCAGACGCAGCGCCTGCTCGACGGGCTGTTCAATCATCCGGCTGAAGAGTGCGCGCGGCAACTGCGTGCCATAGACGTTGGCGACATCGGTGCGCAGCACCAGCGCGGGCTTCTCCTTGCCGGGAATCGACTGGAGGTAGTGCGCCTGGCCGACAGTGAGTTGGACCGCGTCCGGTGCGGCCGCGACGACGGTGCAGACCGCACGCTCCAAATTCTCGATGCCTGCCAGGAAGCCGCGTTCATTGAAGAAACCGTGGTCAATGGCCACGTCAAAGCAGCGGTTGGATTTGGGGTTGAAGAGACGGTTCAGGCGGAATTGCTTCATAGCGCGACCCAGTGCGTAGCGCGGACCACGCGGCTTGGCGACGCTTTTTTCAACCGGGTCAACCAGTCCGTCGCCACCCGACGGACCTCGTTCGAGGAGTGACGCCCAAGGCCTCCAGCCGTGGGCGGCATGCCCCGTGCGTTTGGCCCAGGTTAGACGTGCGTCCGCACACTTTCGCGTCGCCGGGGAACGGTGCTTCCGGTTTGATGCGGACCATGAAACTGCGGCCGGTTCCGATGAAGTTTGGCCATCCGCCGGGCGTGATCGCGTTCTGGCGGCGGCTTGCCCGGGAAGCGATCGCCGCTGGCACGCCGACGCCCTGCTACATTTTTTCTGCCGAACCGATGGCCGAAGCGCTGGGAGAATTGCGGTCGTTGGAACCCGTAGGCGTGCCGGTCCGCCACTGGCTATCGTGCAAGACGCAGCCCGTGGCACCGCTGCTGCGCTGGTGGCGGAAACAGGGGCGCCCCATCGAGGTGGTGAGCGAGTTCGAGTTCCTTGCAGCCCGGCGCGAGGGCTTTGGCACCGCGGAGATCCTCATCAACGGCCCCGCCAAACATCGCTGGCTGCCGCGCGTGGCTGCGCCCGGTCTGCGCGTGAACTTCGATTCGCCCGGGGAACTGAAATCCCTGCTGCCGCTCGCCAAGCGGCTGCGTTGGCACGTGGGACTGCGGCTCCGCACGAGCCTTGAACACGATCCGGAGCACCCCGAGTTCCCCACCCAGTTTGGGTTTGAACCGGCCGAGGCATGGGCAGCGTTGCGGCAGGCGCAGCGTGCCGGGTTGCCCTTCGAGACCCTGCACTTCCATTTACGGACGAACGTGGCGAAGGCGGCCGTCTATGAGCGGGCTCTGGGCGAGGCGCACGATTTCTGCCGGACGGCGGGCTGGTGGCCGCAGTTCCTTGACTGCGGTGGCGGGTTGCCACCCCGGCACACGCTTGATCCAGCCGGACGTTCATTTGCGGCTGATTTTTCGCTGGCTGAACTGCGCAACGGGCTGCGTCGCCAACTGCCACGGTTTCTGGGCCTACGTGAGCTCTGGCTGGAGAACGGCCGCTTCCTCAGCGCCCGCGCGGGCGCGCTGGTGGTGACGGTGCTGGATATCAAGCAGCGCGCCAGCTTGCGCCAGCTTGTCTGTGATGGCGGCCGCACCATGAACGCCCTCGTGTCGAACTGGGAAGAGCACGAACTGCTGGCCCTGCCGGCGCGACGCGGGCCGATGGCGCTCACCGCCGTGCACGGTCCAACTTGCATGGCCTTCGACCAGCTCACCCGCCGACTGCTGCCGCGCAGCTTGCGGGCTGGCGACCGGCTCGTATGGCTCGAAGCGGGCGCCTACCACACGCAGTGGGAAACCGCCTTCTCGCACGGCCGCGCCGCCGTCTGGTGGCACGAACAAAAACGCCTCACGAGGGCGCGTGAGGCGGAATCGTTCGCCCGCTGGTGGGGCGGCTGGCAGTGACGCGGTTTACTTCGCGGCCCGGGCCTTGTCCGAGAGCGAGCCCAGGAACGCCACGATGGCCTTGACCTCGTCGTCCTTGAGTTCCTTGCCGAGCTGGTGCCAGGCCATCTTCTTCACGGCGTCGGACAGCGTAGCCACCTTGCCATCGTGGAAGTAAGGGGCCGTGAGCGCGATGTTGCGGAGCGTGGGCACCTTGAACTTGAACTTGTCGTCGTTGTCCTTGGTGACTTCGTAGCGGCCGAGGTCGCTGGTCTCATAAGGGTTCACCAGACCAACCTTCATATACATGCTGCCGCCCAGCAGCGGACCGGTGTGGCAGGTGGTGCACCCGGTCTTGAGGAAGAGATCGGCTCCCTTCAGTTCCTGCGCGTTGAGCGACTTGTCGTTGCCCTTCAGCAGGTCATCGAAACGGTCGTGGGTGACGAGCGTTCGCTCGAAGGTGGCAATGGCACGCGCCAGATTGTCGTAGGTGAGCTTGTCGCCGGAACCGGTGAAAGCCTTGTCGAACAGCGGGGGATAATCAGTCGTGGCCTTGAGCTTCTTGATCACTTCCGCCTCGCTGGGCATGGCCATCTCGCCGGGATTGAGGATCGGCCCCTTGGCCTGCGCGACAAGGTCAGCGGCGCGCCCGTCCCAGAACTGGGCGATCTGAAAACCGGCATTCAGGGAGGTGGGCGAGTTGCGCCCGCCGCGCTTGCCGAAAGCGCCGGGGGAAGTTGGCTCATTGTCCACGCCCGCGCCCTTGCCTTCTACGTTGTGGCAGGAATTGCAGGACTGGGTGTTGTTCGCAGACAGGCGCTTGTCGAGGTAAAGTTTCTTGCCGAGCGCGACGAGCGCTGGGGTGTCCATGTCCGCGCCGGGCATCTTGTCGGGCAGCGGAGCGATGAAGGCGGCCTTGGCGGCGGCCCGAACTTCCGGCGCGGTCTGCGCTTGAGCGGAGGAGAATGCGAACGCGACCAGGGCGGTTCCAGGAAGAAGGTGTAGGATGACTTTTAGCATGACTTTATCAATTGGCATTGGTGGACGATTTAGCCGGGTTTTGATTCGATCGGCGCGGAAAAATGCCCTGAAGCGGCAACGAGGCAACCAGATTTTTAAATTGTGATGGGAAAGCAAAAACCCCTGCCGGTTGCCCGGCAGGGGTATGGTCTGAGAAAGACTCAGATTAGAACTTGTAGATCAGGTTGAGCGCAACCAAGTGGGCATTGTTGTTGCCCGCGCCACCGAGACCACCGCTGTTCACGTTGCCAGGGAGGTGTTTACCGCCGCTCGTGTCGTGATCCCAGCGATACTCGAGGCGGCTAATCACGTTGTTCCACAGCTGGTAGTCAGCAGTGATGGTGGCGGCGAGGATTTCCGCTGCACCTGCACCGGCGACGTTGGCACGACCACGACCAGCGCTAGCAGCACCGCCAAGGGCCAAGGCAGCGAAGGTGGCGTTTCCGTTGTTGTCGAAGTATTCGACACGGGTGTTGATCTTCAGCTTATCAATACCAACGTTGTTGAACGAGGTATAGAGAGCGATGGAGGTGGTGTCAGCCGTCTGATCTTTACGGATGATGTCGAGGGCAGCACCAGTCTTGATGCTCTCCCAAGGCGTCGGAATCGTGGCTCCAACGTGGATGTTCTGGAAGTCACGAACAGTGCCCGCGTTGGCAGAGTTTTGACCATCAACCACGGCGGCATTGAGCACAGCACCCTTGAGGAAACCCCAGCTATCGGGAGCGGTGAGGCTCACGCCAGCCATATAGGTTTTCTGGGACTGCACGGCATTAGCACCACGGAGGGCCAGACCGGTGTTTTGGGCGTTTGCAATACCGGCCTGGACGCTGAAGCCGTCGCAAACCTTGTAGCTGGCCAAGATGCCTTCGTGCTGGAAGGGGCCAACGGTGTAGGCGTAGCTGCGGCTGTAGTTCGGGTTGTCAGGGCTGTTGTTACCTTCATAGCCAACGATGGTGTTGAAGGTGCCCACCTTGACGGTGATGCCATTGCCAACCGGAACGTTCAAGGCGAGGTAGCCCTGAGCGAGCGAGATGTTACCAGCTGTGCCGGCGGCGGAGAGTGTGTTGCCAAGAACGCCAGCATCCGGGCCCATCCAGAGCTCAGCGACGTAACCGGCAGACCATTCACCTTCGTCAAGCGGCTTGCTGAGAGTAAGCTGGATGACATCAAGGTTGAAACCGTCGCCCTTACCAGAGAGGTAAGAGGAACCGGCACCAGCAGCAAAGCCAGTGGATTGACCCGGATTCCAGTGAACGGAGGTGCTGACGTAACCGCTGATCTGCGTGCCGGAGACAGCCGTGAGCACTTGATTCGACGGCTTTTCTTCCGCTTGAGCAACAGCGCCGAAGCTGATCACGCCCGCGGCGGCCAGCCCCAATGTCCATTGATTGACTTTCATTGTGTTAGTTCCTCTTGCGAGTTGTTTACTGTTTGTTTCTTTGCGTTTTGCTTGCGGGCAAAAAACCGTTTGCCCACACACCAAGAACGGTGCATTGCGTTGGAGAGTATCAGTCGGGCCGACGGTGACAACGTTTTTTTTGCGGGTGAGGACGCAACAGGGGACGGCTGTGACAGCGGTGAAGCATGCGCCATCGGTCGGAGAGTCAACATGGGTGATCCATCAGCTTCGCCGAGCGCCAGCCCGGACGTGCCAAGCACGCCTCAGTTCAAGAGGTGTTCCTTGTAAAACAAGATCGTGGCAAGAAACTGGAAATCGGCGTTGCGCTTCTTGGCAAAGCCGTGGCCTTCGTCCTGGGCCATCAAATACCAGACCTTGCCTCCGGCCGCCCGGATGGCTTTCACCATCTGCTCGGCCTCAGAGAGAGGCACGCGCGGGTCGTTCTTCCCCTGCACGACGAACAGCGGCTTCACGATGCGCGCGGCATGGTTCGCGGGCGAAATGCGCTCAAGGAATTCCTTCATCTTGGGATCGCGCTCATCACCGTATTCCACGCGGCGCAGGTCGCGGCGGTAGTCCTGCGTATTGTTGAGGAAGGTGACGAAATTGGAGATCCCCACCACGTCCACGCCGCAGCGCAGGATGTCACCATACATGACCATGCAGGCGAGGCTCATGTAGCCGCCATAGCTCCCGCCGGTGACAGCGAGCCGATTACGGTCAAACTCCGGCTGCCGGCCGATCCAAGCGATGACGGTGGCAATGTCGCGCACAGAATCCTCCCGTTTGAAACCGTTGTCCTTGGTGAGGAAGGTCTTTCCGTAGCCTGCCGAACCGCGCACGTTGGGATACACAATGGCGACGCCCAGCTCGTTGAGGTAGTAGTTGTTCCGTGCCTGAAAGATGGGGCGCGACTGGCCCTCGGGTCCACCGTGAATGCTGATGATGACCGGCCGCGGTCCGGGGAACTTCTTGGGATCGGGCCGGTAGACGATCGCGCTGATGAGCAGGCCATCGAAACTGCTGAGCTTAAGCAACTCCGGCTCGACAAAACCGTCAGGATTTAACCCCCCGGTCTCACTCTCGGTCCAGCGCTCCATCTGGCCGGTTTTGAGGTCGAGAGAGTAAACGTCCGAGGGCGACTTGGCATAGCTAAGGTTGAAGGCCAGATCGCGGGAGTTGGCATGCCATTCCAGATTGCTGACGGTGCCCAACGGCAGGCTGGGCTTGGTCAGCGGCTTGCCATTCTTGGCCTCGATCAGGTTGAGCGTGCTCGCGCCAGACTCGTTGGTGACGAATGCGATGACCTTGCCATCCGGCGACTGCTCAAACTCTTCCACATCCCAGGTAATGTTGGCCGCGAGCGTGGTCTGGCGTCCGTCTTTGAGCTCGATGCGGACAAGCTGCTGAAACTCCGAGTCGTCATCCGACGTGGCATAGACAGCCTTCCCATCCTTGGCGAAGCGGGCGTGGCCGTAGGCGGTCTTCTCCCGGCTGGGCGGAGTGAGCTGGGAGCGTTTGCCGGTGCGCGCATCGACCAGATGCAGGTAGCTCTCGTTGATGGAAACATACTGCAAGACCAGTAGGAGGCTGTCGTCGGGCGACCAGTCCAGCACACTCCACCCGCCGCCGGTGTTTTCGCAGAGCAACCGGTCGGTTTTTGAGTCATGCGGCAACATGATCCAAATGTCGTTGTCCCGGCCGGTGCGGCGCGTCGAGGTATAGGCGAGCTGGGTGCCACCGTTTGAGAAACGGGCTCCGGTGTTGCGGGACTTGCCGTCGGTCAGAAGCGTGGTGCGGCCATCCGCGAGATCGAGCCGATACAATTGGTAAAACTCGCCGCCGCCCGCGTCCTGGGAGTAGACCACAAAATCGCCCGCCTTGGGGCGGAACCGCGCCGCGCCCACCGGCTCCGTCCCAAAGGTCAGCTGTTTGCGCGCGCCGCCCGGCGTTTTCACCAGATGAAGCTGCGGTGTATCCGCGAAGCGCGTGGTGATCAACATCTCGCGGCGGATGGGATGCCAGCCCTGGAAGGTGGCCGCGCGGAACTCAAGGTAGCGCGCGACGTCGCGACGCAGCTCAGCCGGGATGGCCGGCACGCCCTCGACCACCAGGTTTTCCGGCACCTGGGCTGGGACAGAGAGGGCGAGGAACAGGAGGGCGATGCTCGAAAGGGACTTCTTCATAGCGCGGCCTGCGGTTTAGCAGAAACCGGCGGCGGGGCAAACAGCTTTACGCACGGCCGGCGGTTCACCGAATTGTCACTTGGATTTCACCCGCCGGGCCGGGCATCCTCCGTGCCATGAAAAAGTTTGCCGCGGAAGCCATCGGCACCTTTACGCTCGTGTTCGCCGGCACCGGGGCGATCGTCATCAACCAGGCCAGCGGCGGGGCCATTACGCATGTGGGTGTCGCGCTGACTTTTGGACTGGTGGTGCTGGCGATGATCTACACGTTGGGCGAAGTCTCCGGCGCGCACCTGAACCCAGCGGTCACCCTGGGCTTCTGCGCGGCGGGCCGGATGCCCTGGGCGGACGCGCCGCCCTATCTCGCCAGCCAATGCGCCGGCGCCCTTGCCGCCAGCGGACTGCTGCGGCTGCTCTTCCCGAAGGACGCCACGCTCGGCGCGACCCTGCCGGCCGGGACGGCAGGCCAGTCCTTCGTGCTCGAAGTGGTGCTCACGGCCATCCTGATGTTCGTCATCCTCAACGTCTCGACCGGTGCCAAGGAAAAAGGCATCACGGCCGGGATAGCCGTGGGCGCGGTCATCGCGCTGGAGGCGTTGTTCGCCGGACCGGTTTGTGGCGCCTCGATGAATCCGGCCCGTTCCCTGGCGCCTGCCATGGTTTCCGGCCAGTTTGACCAGCTCTGGGTTTATCTGCTCGCGCCGGTGCTGGGGGCCCAACTTGCGGTTCCAACCTGCCGTTGCGTGCAATCCGAGGGCTGCTGCTCAAGGGTCAAACCCGCCTGAGCCGCCCACCGCATTTTTCCATGAACGCGAAACCTCTGGTCCTGATTCTTTGCACCGGGAATTCCTGCCGCAGCCATCTCGCTGAAGGCCTCCTCCGAAAGTTTGCCGGGGATCTCCTTGAGGTGACCAGCGCGGGGTCCAAGCCCGCGGGCTATGTCCATCCGCTCGCCATCGAAGCCCTGCGCGAGATCGGCGTGGACATCCGCCAGCACACGTCGAAACACATGAACGAATTCCTCAACCGCCAGGTGGAAACGGTCATCACCGTGTGTGGCAACGCAGATCAGGCATGCCCGCTGTTTCCGGGGCAGGTGAACCGCCACCACTGGCCCTTCGACGATCCGGCTCATGCCACGGGCACTGATGCCGAGAAGCTCGCCGTCTTCCGCCGTGTGCGCGACCAGATCAGCGCGGTTTTCCGGGCCTATGCGGCCGGTCGGCGCGACGCCGCGGCCCGCAAGTCGTAGACGAGCATCAGCTCGCGAAGATCTTCGTCATCCGGTCGGAAAGGTCTTTCAAACCTTCCGGCGTGCCGCCGCCGCCCTGTTCAGCAATGCCCCAGCCGCTGAACCCGATCTTATCCAGCGCAGCCATGATGGCGGGCCAGTTGTTCGTGCCTTCGAGGAACTTCACGCCGAAGCCCGCACCCGGCCCCTTTTCGTCACGCAGCTTGGTGCTGTATTCCTTGATGTGCAGTTTGAGGATGCGCTTGCCGATGACAGGAATCCATTCCTCTGCCGGGCTGTAACGGCCCACGTTGCCGATGTCGAAATGCCAGCCCACCCACTCGCTGTTGATCGCGTCGAGGAGGTCCACGGCCTGCTGCGGTTTGGTGACGAAATTGTTCCAGACGTTCTCGATGGCAATCTTCACCCCAAGGTCCTTGGCGACAGGCGCGGCTTTCTTGATCTCCGCCACGCAACGCTGGAAGCACTCTTCGTAAGTCACCTTGTCATTCACCACCCCCGGCACGAGCAGCACGCTGGTCGCGCCGTATTCCTTGGCATCCTGAAGCGAAAGCACCAGGCCATCGTAGCCCACCTTGCGCGTGGGCTCGTCGGGTGCGGACAAGGGCTTGGCCCAATGGGTGTGGCAGCAGACACTCGCCGCCTTAAGCCCGGTCTCCTTCAACGCCGCTTTCACGGCCTCGCGGTCCATGCCCCCCATCGGCTCGACGCCGAGGAAGCCGGCCTCCTTGACGAGTTTCATCTTCTCCAAGACGGAACCCTTCACGCCCACCGTGCTCCACATGATGGCCTTTTGGATGCCGCGCTGTTTGGCGGCGGCAAAGGCGGTGGGAGCGGCGGCAATGGCACAGGCGGCAGCGGCGCTGTGAGTGAGAAAGGCACGGCGGTCGTGGCGGTTTTTGATCATGGCGCGTTGGACTGGCCGGTCGGTGGAAGGATTCAGGCCGACACGGCGGGTTTACTTGGCTTTGAATTTGAGCTTCGCCTCCTCCAGCCGGGCATTCACGCGGTCGAGTTCGGGCGAGGGTGGGAGCGTGTTCGCGAGCTGCTGCCATGCGGCCAGCGCGAGCACGTCGCGACCCAGCTTGGTGAGCGCCTCAGCGCGGGCCAGCAGCAGGCGGATCCGCTGCTGCGGCGTGGGCTGGCTCGCGAGTGCCTTGTCCCACGCTTCGAGCGCGAGGTCGGGCTTTTCCAACTTGAGCTGAAGGTCGCCGAGCTTTTCGAGCAGCACGGGGCTGGTCTTCGTTTCGGCCTGTTCGTTGAGGTAGCCGACCATCTCGGCAGCGGACGTGCCCTGCGCGAGGTTCAAGTTCACCACGCGCAGGTGCGACCACGCGACGAGCGGGCTGCGGCGTTTGATCAGGTCCGCGTGCAGCTCTGCCGGGTGGCGGCCGAACGGCTGATAGAGCGGGTCGCCCACCACCGCGGTCTGCCACGAGAGCGAACCCGATGCCGCCCACGCGGCTTCGCCGAAAGTCCAGCCCGCTGCCGTCAGTCGGTGGAAGAAGACGCCTAAGTCCGGTGTGCCGGCGAGAAAGGGTTCTTCCACGCAACCCATCGTTGCGGTCACGCCGCGCGCGAGCAGTGGGCCACACCAGTTTTTGTCCGACGCACGCAGCGTGTGCGCGCTGAAGGAATGCAGATGATACGCCACCGCGCCGGGAAGAAATTCCGGCACGCCAGCCTTGAACGGCCCGGAGACGTTCCCGTCATACCAGCCCGCGTAAAGGCCGACTTGGCTCAACGGAAACCCGGCGGAGAAGGTCGGCTCGGTGTCGTCCAGCGCGGTCTCGAAGCCGAAGCGCCGCACCGTCTCGGCGGCCTTTCGCAGCCATTCGTCGCCGGTGAGATAGCCGCCGCTGGTGATGCCGCGCGCGTCGAAGTAAGCCCGGCCCCAAAGCCCATCGCGCTCGGCCTGCATCGCCTTGTCCACGAGCCCGCGCGCGATGGTGGCGCTCGGCCCATCGAGCCGCGCGACGAGCAGAATGCCGTTGGTCGGATGCAACGCCGCCGGGTTGGTCGCGGCGTAATTGCGATTCGGCAACGCGCTGGTCAGCCCGTGCCGGCCGAGCGCAAGCGGCAACGCGGCGAGTTCGCTATCCACGGCGGCTTCGTTGCGACGCAACTCGGGCGGAAGTTTGTCCGTCCCCGGCTCGGTGAGGTTCGTGTCCGGCGCGATTCGCAGCGGCACACCGTGGCAAAGAACGAGGTAGCGGATTTGCGATTCCGTGACGGCGGGCGCGTTGGTGGGATTGAACTCCCGCGTGGCGGCGTCCGGGCGTGTCTTCCACAAAGCGCGTTCGCCGAGCGCCTTCAACAACGGCTCCTGCAACTGCTCGCGAAACTCCGCGCGCGACATCGTCTCGCCGGTCGGCAGCGGCAGCCCGAGCAAGCGGTCGCCGGGCAACTTGCGCGCGGCGAAGTAATGCGCGGCGACGCCTTTCGAGTCTTCGGACGCGCTGTTGTAGAGGACGAGGACGGGGGCGGCGGGGGCGGACAAAATCGCAGCGAGCAGAAGCAACAATGTGGCAGCGGCTGTTCGGGGAATTTGCAATTGAAAATTGCCAATTGAAAATGTGCCATTGCCCGCCGCCACAGCGAGCCGCTGGTTTCTTCCAGCCAGTGGGTGAACGATGGTCTTCATCACGATAGCTCCACCCTCAATCCATCCCACGCCAGCGCCACGCTCGGCGGCAGCTCCGCTTGGTCCATGTCGTGGTCATACCAGTCGGTCAGGTGGGTGAGGAAAGTTTGGTTCGCGTTGATGCGGCGGGCGGCGGTGAGCGCTTCATCGAGACTCATGTGCGTCCAGTGCGGCGTCTTGCGCAGCGCGTCGAGCACGACCACTTCCACGCCGCGTATCTGCGCGATGACTTCGTCCGGCACTTCCTTGCAGTCGCTGCAATACGCGAGGCGCTTGCGGCCGCCTTGCTCGAAGAGGAAGCCGTGACACGGCGTTTTCCCGTGCGGCAGTGGCAGCGGCGTGATGCGGAGATCGCCGATGGTAAACGGCCCCTCGAACGGGCGCGGCGCGGGGATGAAGTAGCCTTCCGGGTGCGGCCCGTCGTGGAAGGCATAGAGAAAAATCCGCCGCAGGTGCTCCAGCGTCGCCGCGCCGGCATGGATGGGCAGCGCCTGCTCGCCCGCCAGCGAGCAGAAGCGCCGGCAGTCATCCATGCCCATGATGTGGTCCGCGTGCGCGTGCGTGATGAGCACGGCATCCAGCCGGCGGATGCCTTCGCGCAGGCATTGCAGGCGGAACTCCGGCGGGGTGTCCACCACGAGCCGCACTTGCGGCGTCTCCACGTAGATGGCCGGACGCGTGCGATGGTTCTTCGGATTGGCGATGAAGGCGGGCGAATAATCCTTGCCGATGACTGGCACGCCGTTGGACGTGCCGGTGCCGAGGAAAACGAGCTTGAACGACATCGCGCCGTGAGCATGCCCGCGCCGCCAGGGCAAGTCAAAGCGCGGGCTTCCCAGCGCGCCGGAGGCGAAATAGTTTCTCGCCATGCAAGCCATCACCGCTCCGACTTCGACCGCCCGCCGTCACTTCCTCGCCGCCGGTTCCGCCGCCACTCTGGCCGCGCCCGCGATCCTCCGCGCCGCCGCGCGCAGCGACAAACTCCGCCTCGGCCTCATCGGTTGCGGCGGGCGCGGCACGGGCGCAGCGGCGCAGGCCCTCACGGCCGACAGTAACGTGGAGCTATACGCGATGGGTGATGTCTTCCAGACGCAGATTGCGAACAGCCAGGAATCCCTCAAGAAGCAGTTCGAGAAAGACCCCACGCGCATCAACGTCCCCGCTGCGCGCCAATTCACCGGGCTCGACGCGTATCAGAAAGTTCTCCAGAGCGGCGTGGACGTCGTGCTGCTGTGCACGCCCGGCGGCTTCCGGCCGTTCCACCTGCGCGCGGCTATCGAGGCGGGCAAACACGTCTTCTGCGAGAAACCGATGGCCGTGGACCCGGCGGGCATTCGCTCCGTGCTCGAATCCACGCGGCTCGCGAAGGAGAAGAACCTCGCCATCCGCGCCGGCTTCAACTTCCGCTTCGAGTCGCCCTACCGCGCGGCCATGCAGCGCGTGCAGGACGGCGCGATTGGCGACATCGTTGCGATTTACTCCACGCGCATGAGCAACCGCCTCGCGCGCTTCGACGGCGTCCGCCAGCCCGGCCAGACCGACCTCGAGTGGCAGCTCCGCAACTGGCACCACTTCGTTTGGCTCTCCGGCGACCTCATCCTCGAAGTCACCGCCCACAGCATCGACAAGGTCGCGTGGGCGATGCGCGACGTGCCCCCCGTCAAATGCCACGCCAGCGGCGCGCGGCATCAGGCCACCGTGGGCGACTGCTTCGACCAGTGGGACGTGACCTACGAATGGGAGAACGGCGTCATCGGCGTCCTGAAGACGCGTTACCAAAACGGCTGCCACAACGAACACCGCGACGTCCTCATCGGCACGAAAGGCAAATGCGAACTCGGCTGGGGCAGCGCGAAAATTACGGGCGCGACGAACTGGCGTTACGAAGGCGAGAAACCGGTCTCACATCAAGTCGAGCACGACGAGTTTTTCGCCGACCTTCGCGCCGGGAAAACGCCCAACGATGGCCAGCGCATGGCGCAAAGCACGATGATGGGCATCATGGGCCGCATGAGCGCCTACACCGGCAAAGAAGTGAGCTGGGACTTCGCGATGAAATCCAAGCTCGCCACGATGCCGGAGAAGCTGACTTGGGACATGAAGCTCCCCGAGCCCAAACCCGCCGAGCCGGGGCGAACCCCGCTGGTTTGACACGAAAAAATCACGTCGATTTGGGCCGCGAAGCTTGACTCATCGCTGCCCAAAGCGGTGAAATGTCAGCGTTCCAAGGGTCTGTGGCCGCAGGGCTACAGAGGCAGTGCAGATGGTCGGGCCGCCATCTGATTCCGGGCATCATTCTGCTCGGTGCTGCTCGGTTCGTTGTGTCATGGCCAAAAAACCTATTTCCCGTTCCGCGACGCTTCGCGCAAACCGCCCTGCTGCGCGCAAAATCACCGTCGTCATCCCCGTCCTGAACGAGTCCCGCACTATTGTGGAACTCGTGAAGTTTGCCCGCGCGGACCGCCTCGTGGGGGAGGTGCTCGTGATTGACGACGGCTCGATTGACGGCACGCCCGAACTCGCCCAGGAGGCCGGCGCACGCGTCATCACCAGCGCCCTCATGGGCAAGGGCGAAAGCATGGAGGAGGGCTGGCAGCACGCCCGTCACGACGCGCTCGTATATCTGGACGGCGACCTCTCCGGCTTGGACAAAAACCTCTTTCGCACGCTCACCGCGCCGCTCTTCGCGGACGAGGCAGACTTCGTGAAGGCCAAATTCACCCGCGCCGCCGGCCGCGTCACCATCCTTACCGCCAAGCCCCTGCTCAAAACGTATTTCCCCGAACTCGCGGACTTTGCCCAGCCGCTCGGCGGCATCATCGCTGCCCGGCGCGACCTCCTAAAGCAGCTCCGCTTCGAGAACGACTACGGCGTGGACATCGGCCTGCTCATAGACGCCCTCCGCGCGCGCGCGCGCATCGTGGAAGTGGATATCGGCGAACTCAAACACGACAGCCAACCCCTCGAAGCCCTCGGCGAGATGGCCATGCAGGTCACCCGCACCATCATCGAGCGCGCCGCCGAATGGGGTCGCCTGCGCCTCTCCTTCGCCCGGCAAACCCGCGAGCGCGAGCGCCACGCCCGCGTCAAACAAGGCCACGCCCTCAAACGCCTCCCCCAAACCGACCGGCTCGCCCTCATTGACATGGACGGCACCCTGCTCAACGGCCGCTTCGTTCTCGCCCTCGCGCGGGCTGCCGGTCGAGAGGAGGCGCTCCAGCCCCTTCTCGACAACGCCATCCTCACGCCCGTCCAGCGCACCCGCGCCATCGCCGCCCTCTTCGCCGGCACGCCGAGGCATGTCTTCGAGCGCGTCGCCCGCGAACTGCCCCTCATGCCTGGTGCGGTGGAAACCGTCGTCGGCCTCCGCAAGGCCGGCTACCGCGTCGGCATCGTCACCGACAGCTACCACACGGCTGCGGAAATGGTCCGCCGGCGCGTTTTCGCCGACTTCGTGGTCGCGCACGTCATGAAGTTCAAAAGAGAAAAAGCCACCGGCCGCGTCACCTTCGCCCCCTCGATGCTCGCTCCCGCCAAGTGCCGCAAGCACCGCCTCTGCAAGCTCAACGTCCTTCACCACCTCTGCGAAGAACTCCAGACCTCGCCCGAACACGTGCTGACAGTGGGCGACAGCGAGAATGACATCTGCGCGCTGCGCGGCGCGGGCAACTCCGTCGCCTTCCAGCCCAAAACCCCCGCCGTCCGCGACGCCGCCAAGCATGTCCTGCACGACGACTTGCGCGGCATTTTGAAACTGCTGGGCGAACCCGTGCCGTCACTACCGGAAATCCGCTCCCTGGCAGAGGAGACACTCGTCCTGCCAGAGTCATGAACACCGTCGAAGCCGTCATCTTCCTCATCCTGCTGTTCATGGCGGTGCCGGACGTGTGCCGTCACTTCGGCCGCCCCGCCCTGATTTACGCGGCCTTTACGCTGTTCGGCGTTCTCCTGTCACCGTTGGTGGGCACGGAAGTGAAGCAGATGCTTGGCGAGGCGGGCAAAGTAGGTTTTCTCCTCCTGCTGTTTGAGGTGGGGCTGGAGATTGATCTACCCAAGTTCCGCACGCTCGTCCCAGCTTTGCGTTACGCTCTAGGCTGGGTGCTCGCTCAATATCCGCTGCTCGTGCTGGTGACTCAGGCGGCCGGCTTCGGTGTGATGGAGACCTTGCTGGCGTGCGCCGCACTGACCGGTTGCTCGGTCGGCATGGCCTACTCCGCATGGAAGCACCACCCGCACCTTGGCGAATCCGGTCGCCCGCTGTTCCTGCAAGTCATGGTGCTGCTCGAGGTGATCGCCATCCTGCTGCTGTCGGTCGAATCCGTCGCCCTGAAGCAGGGAATGACCTGGTGGATCGGAGCGCAACTGGCGGGGATTGCAACCGTGATCTACGGGGTGAGCCGGCTCGCTCTGCCGCTCCAGCGCGCGTTTCAGATGATTCTCACCGAAGCGACCCATTGGCGTATCCATTTGGTGGTGCTGCTGGTGCTGTTGGTCTGCGCGGTGGGTGAACGGCTTGGCCTGTCGGCTGCCAAGACAGCGTTCTTCCTCGGCTTGTTTCTAGCCCGCATTGAGCACGGCGGCCAAGGCTTGGAACACTACATTGCCCCCATCAGCCAACGGATGCTGATCCCCATATTCTTCTTCGGTTTGGGGCTAATGGTGCCCTGGGGCGTCATCTTCAGTTGGACTGGCCTGCTCGCGGTGGGCACGGCGGGTCTGCTGATTGGATGGCGCTGCCTGCAATTCCGCCGCTGGCCTCTGGCGGATCAGGCGACGGAAACCTTCTTCCTCCTCTGCCCCAACTTCACCATCGTCTCGCTCGCCGCGCAGACCATGATGCAGAACGGGGACAAGTCCGACACCCCGGCGTGGCTGCTGTTGACCGGCTTGTTGGTGACGGTCGTGTCGCTCTTCGCCCTGCCGCGCGTGGCCAAGACGCCGGTCCCCGCCGTGAGTTGACCGTTGCCCCAAAGTCGGCCCGCGCCGGCTCAGTGCAGCAACCACAAGAACACGATGGCAATTCCGGTGGGTAGCAAGGCCCCGAGAAAGAGGCCCAGCGGGCTGATGCCTTCGCCCTCGAACACTTTCGCGTCCTGCAAGATGCCCACGCCCGCCGGGTTGGGCGCGTTGGCGATGACGGTGAGTCCGCCGCCGGTCACGGCACCGGCCACGAGCGCGTATTTGAGTTCATCGGAAATGCCTTCCACCAGCGAGCCGAGGTAAGTCAGCGCGGCGTTGTCGGTGAGCGCGGTCAAGGCCGTTGTGCCATAGAAGAGCGCGTGGCCGCCGAGGCTTTGGATGAGCGGTTTCAACCAGTAGGCTTGGAGCGATCCCAGCGTGACTAAGCCCGCAAGGAAGAAGCCGACGAGCAGGCCTTCGCGGAGTTTGAGTTCGTCCTGGTATTCTTTGGTCGCGGTCACGACGCCGAGGAAGAGCACGAAGACGCCGAAGAAAATATCCGGGTGATGCGCGAACGCGACGACGAGGCCGAGGAAGAAGAGGTGCGTGCCGGTCAGCCAAGGGGGAACGCGTTCGGTCGTGTCCGCGCCGCTGTCCACCGCAGCGAGTTCCTTGCGGAACCAAACTGCCATCAATGCCGTGGAGAGCACGCAACTCGCCGTCGCGCGCCAGCCGAAGTGCGTGAACATGAAGGCGGTGTCCCAGTGCCATTTGCTTGCGACCATGAGGACGGGCGGTGCCGCGAAGTGCGTGAGCGTGCCTCCGACAGAGACGTTGACGAAGAGCAGGCCGAGCGTGGCGTAGGCGAGTTTTTCCGAGATGCCGCGGTCGAAGTAACGGCGCTTGAGCACGAGCGCGAGCAGGGTCATCGCGGCGGGTTCCGTGATGAAAGAGCCGAGCAGCGGGCCGAGGGCGAGAGCGGCGAGGTAAAATGCGGTGTTCGCCGGCAGTGGCAACAGCCGCGCGGCGAGGCGGATGAGGGTTTCGGCGAGTTGCACCACGGGCCGGGTGGCCGCCACGACCATGACGACGAGCACGAACTTGGGTTCCGTGAAGTTCAGCCCCTCGATGTAGGCGACGGCATCGGCCATAGAGCCTTTCAGGCCAGCGATCCCGACGAAAAGGGCGGCTGCCCAGAGTCCGAAGACGACTTCCGTTTCCGCGAGGAAGTGCATGATGTTTTCCGGGACGGAGCCGGGAGGATACTTGCTCGCCCAATGGGCGAAGCGTTTCACGGTGAAGGTGTGCAGCACCGCGAGCGCGAAAAAGACCGTGGCCAAAGTTTCCATTGCGGCACTGATTTTAGGGTGGCGCGCGGCGGAGTCGAGGATTTCACCGGGTGAGCGGAGCCTCGCGAGACCTTGAACCCGACTTACGGGGGCTGATGGTGTCCTGGGGCGTCATCTTCAGTTGGACTGGCCTGCTCGCGGTGGAAACGGCGGGCTTATTGGTGGCTTGGCGCTGGCTGCAGTTCCGTCGGTGGCCGCTGGCCGGGCAGACTTCAGATACTTTCCTCCTGCTGTGCCACAATTTCACCATCGTCTCATTGGCCGCGCAAACCATGCTGCACAATGGGGATCAATCCACGACTCCGGTTTGGCTGCTGGTGACGGGTCTGCTGGTGACGGTGGTGGCGCTTTTTTCGCTCCCACCGGTGGCAAAGCCCACGCCGGAACCGACTTTGACGCGGCGATCCTGAAATTTGCTTGTCCTGCGCCCGCCACGTGATGCACCGTTAACGCAAGGGTTTGGGGCCGGAAGGTTCCAAAGGTTGTCGGATGGTCGGGCCGCCATCCGGTAACTGGATTGTTTCGCAACGACACCAGCCACTCGTCAGCCATTGACTTGCCAAGCTTGGTCGTGCGCGTCCGCATCCCGACCGCCGCTTCCGTGCTCAATCACAAACTCGCTGCCGCCCTCTTTCTATACGCCCCCTTGGCCGCCTCACTGGGCTGGCTGCTTCACTCATGGGTGCCTTGGATGGTGGGTAAGTCATTTCACACTGGTCTGATCGGCGGGGCACTCTGCCTCTTCTGGGCCTTGCTGGCCTGGCATGGGCATCGCGTCCGACCGTGGTCCATAGTCACGCTGGCGGTGATGGGCTTCCTCTTTCTGGCAGACACGGTGGAGATGTGGCAGGAACGCGGCCTGTGCAAGATGTCGGTAGTGCTGACGGGATTGACGGGGGTGACGACGCTGCTGATGGCCGCGCTGGCCCATAACCTGGGCGGACCGCGTCAGGGAGAAAAATTACCCAACGGTCGGCAGGTATGAAACCCGCACCGAAGGATGCCGGTTTTGAATTGATCGCCTGTGGGCTGCTGCTGGCGGTCGCTGGCGGACTGCTCCACCGCATGGATCCCACGGCGGACTACCGGCTCCTGATGATCTCGGTCATCGGGGGTGGAATGTGTCTGGCCGCCGGGCTGTTGGCGCTACGGCAGCGCCGGTGGGTGCGCGGGTGCGTGGGTTTGCTGTTGCTGCTGGGCGGGGCACTCGGCTGGCAGGCGTGGCAGGCGTGGCACGAGCATGCGGCGGGCGAAACTGTTTCCCGGCCGGTCCCGGTCGTGACCTCGACGCTTTGCCTGGTGACACTTGCCCTTGGGGGACTGCTCTGGTCTGCAAGCCGCAACGAAGAATAGTCGGACTGGCTTGTTGCCATGATTCAAGACCTACTACTACTAGCAATCGGTCTCGCCCTCATCATCAAGGGCGGGGACGTGTTTGTGGCAGCTGCCGTGCGAAGTGCGGAATTTCTGCGCATGCCGCGCGTCGTGATCGGCAGCACGCTCGTAAGCCTCACGACCACCACCCCGGAGCTGGTGGTGTCGGTAATGGCCGGCCTCAAAGGCGAATCCGGATTGGCGCTTGGCAATGCACTTGGCTCGGTCATCTGCAACATCGGCCTCATCCTCGGGGTGACTGCGGCGCTCAAACACGTGGAAGTCCACTGGGCAGCCCTGCGGGGACCGCTGCTGGCCATGGCCGGTTGTGGGGTGGCGTTATTCGGGATGACATTAGACTTGAGCCTCTCCCGCAGCCAGGGCGCGATCATGCTGGCGGCAGGGTTGACCTACTTTGTATGGGACTTCGTCCGCCACTGGCGCGACCGCCGGCCGGAGGACGTGGCCGAAGCGCTGGCGATTGATGCGGAGCTTTCCGAGAGCCGTTGGGCATGGTTCGAGACCAAGGCGGGGACTGCGGTGCAATTCCTCTCCGGCGCGGCCATCGTGATCGCCGGCAGCAAACTGCTTGTGGACGGCGCCGTGGGCGTGGCCGCACGGCTGGGGGTGCCCAGCCTGATCATCGGCTTGACCATCGTCGCGGTGGGCACTTCCCTGCCTGAACTGGTTACCGCCATCACTTCCTCGCGCCAGTCAGTGAGCGATCTGGCCGTCGGCAATGTCCTCGGCGCTAACATTGCCAACCTCACGCTCATCGTCGGCACGGCCGCCGTGATCCAAGACGTGCAGATGGACCAGCTCACGCAGAGCTTCAACTTCCCGGTGATGCTGGGCTTCATGGGCGCGCTGGCCTGGATGCTTTCGACCGACCGCCGGCTTTCGCGCCGCGAAGGCGCGTGGCTACTGGGAGCTTATGCCGCCTTCCTGGCAGTGCTCACGCTCGTAACCTTGGCGGGCATGAATTGAGCTCTCATGACCGCTGCGGAGGCCGGCCGCCAGCCCGAGGAGCGCCGCGAGCTTGCCGGACGGCAGCCCCCTGTTACCGTTGGCGCGATGAGTTTTGTTGCCGAATTCAACGCCCTGCCCCTGGCGGACTTGGAGCAGCTTGCCAAGACCGCGTCCACCGGAGACGTGCGCGCCGCGCTGGGGAGGGCGCAGCCCGCTTTGGCCGACTTTGCGGCGCTGATCTCGCCCGCCGCGGGAGGGCTGCTGGAGCCGCTGTGCCATCGTTCCCAAGCGCTCACGCAGCAGCGGTTTGGCAAGGTCATCCGCCTCTTCGCCCCGCTTTACCTGTCCAACGAGTGCATCAATAACTGCGCCTACTGCGGCTTTTCTAGGGACAATCCGATCCTGCGCGTGACGCTGTCGGTCGAAGAAGTCCGACGCGAGGCACAGGCGCTGCGCACGCAGGGTTTCCGCAACCTGCTGCTGGTCGCGGGCGAACACCCGAAATTCGTGTCGGGCGACTATCTCGCCGCCTGCACGCGCGCATTGCACGCCGACTGGCCGAGCCTCTCGCTCGAGGTCGGGCCGATGGAGATGGAGGAATACCGTCCGATTGTGGCCGCAGGCGCGGAAGGGCTGGTGGTGTATCAGGAGACTTACGACCGCGCGGTGTATGAGCAGATGCACACGGCGGGGCCGAAGCGGAATTTTGACTGGCGGCTGGAGACGCCGGAGCGCGCGTATGCGGCGGGCTTCCGCCGGCTGGGCATTGGGGCGCTTTACGGGCTGGCGGACTGGCGGCGTGAAGCACTGTCCGTCGCAGCGCATGCGCTGTATCTGCTGCGGCACTGCTGGAAGGCACAGGTAACGATTTCACTGCCCCGGTTGCGGCCGTGTGCCGGGGAGTTTCAGCCGCTCACCACGATGACCGACCGCGAGCTGGTGCAGCTGGTCGCCGCGTTCCGCGTGCTGCTGCCCGATGTGGGGCTGGTCCTTTCCACGCGGGAGCCCGCGCGGCTGCGGGACGGCCTGTTCCCCCTGGGCATCACGCTGGCCAGCGCGGGCAGCCACACGGAGCCTGGAGGTTATACCGGCGCGGGCCGCGAGAACATCCATCGCACGGAGCGCGGGCGCATCGTGGAACTCGCGGGCGGGGCCAGCGAGTGGGCCGCCAGCGCGGGCCGCTCCACGAACGCAACGGGCCAGTTTGAAATTGCGGACGAGCGGTCACCGGAGGAGATTGCCGCCCTCATCCGCCGCCTGGGTTACGAACCGGTCTGGAAGGACTGGGACGCGGCGTTGAGCGCTTGACCATGAAACTGCCGCTGTTCCTTCTTGCTGCGCTTTTTTGCTGCACTGTGACGCGGGCCGTCGCGCAGACCGTCAGCGTTCCGCCCCCGTCCGCCAAGGCCCCAAGTTGCTCGGTCTGCTCCCTGCCGGTGTCCGGCCAATTCTTCGTCCATGTGGCCGACGGCGTGACCAACAACATCTGCGCCACCTGCGAGCAGTTGCCGAACCGCTGTTCGCAATGCCGGTTGCCGGTCAAGGAGGGCTTCACGAAGACCGCTGATGGGCGCTTCTTCTGCAAGCAGGACGCCGCCCGGGTCGTGCTTTCCGAAGACGAGGCCCGCCAGCTCTTCGCGACGGCCCGCTCGGAGTTGCGCGAGCTAGCCGGCGGCGCGCTGGAGCTGCGTCAACCGCAGGTCAATGTGCAGGTGCTGTTCAATCTCGATTTCGCCGACACCCGCAGCTCACCCGATGCCGGCACGCCGATGCACCGCATGGGTTTTTCCATGAGCCGGCCGCAGGGCGACGGTTTTGCCCACAATGTCGTGCTGTTGAGCGGCCAGCCGCGCGCGACGACGCTGTCCACCTGCGCGCACGAATTTGGCCATCTGTGGCTGACGGAGAACCTGAAGCCCGGCCGCAAGTTGAACCCCGACTCGCGCGAGGCGCTGTGCGAGCTGCTCGCGTTCAAGCTCGCGGCGCGGCGGGGCGACACGAACGAGCAGGCACGGATCAAAGCCAACCCCTACACCAAGGGGGCCATTCTCGGGGCCATTGAGTTCGAGGCGCGCGATGGCCTGCCAAGCGTCATCAAGTGGGTGCGGGAAGGCACGGAAGAGCAACTGCCCGCGCCGGGTAACTCGGTGATGGTCGCTGCCGCGCCGGCCGCTGCGGAACCGCCACGCGAACTCCGGCCACCGCCGCCCCCAGCCACAAAGTTGGAGCTGCGCTCCTTGCTGCGCACCACCAAGCGCACCGTGGCGGTCATCAATGGCGAGCGTTTCGAGCTGGGCACGGAAATTCCGCTGTTGGTGGGCGGACAGCGGCATCTTGTGCGGCTGGAGGAGGCGCAACCCAACGCGGTAACCGTCAGTGTGGACGGCGTCCGCCAGACGCTCCGCCTGGGCGAGAAGTAAGGTCATGACCGAGCCGCACATCATCGCGAATGGCCGGCCGGTGGTGGCCACCCTGCCCTGCTCCGTGGAGGAGTTCCTGATCGCCCAGCAATTGCTCCCGCGCAGCGTGGTGGTGGAGCACAACGGCGAGGCCGTGTCGCCGTCGGAGTTTGTGCAGCGGCTGCTCCAGCCCGGCGACCGCTTGGAAATCGTCCGCATCGTGGCCGGCGGCTGAGCAACCGCCGCGGGCGCGGCCCGGCGCACGGGCCATTCCGAGTTCATCCGCCCATCCTGGCCCGGGACAGTTGCCCTCCTTTCCCCGACGGCACATCATCACCACATGAAACAAACGCTGCTGATCGCCGCGCTGGCCTCGGTCGTGTCGGCATCCGTCACCGCGCAGACCAACCTCATCGCCCCATTCCTGGCGCGCGACCTCATCGGCCCCAACCTCACGCTCGCCGAGGTCCAGAACTACACGGAAAACCGCGTGCCGCTCATGCCGCCGGTGAAGTCCGCCGCCGAGTGGGAGCAGGAGGCCGCCCGCCTGCGCCGCGAAACGCTCGACGGGGTCATCTTCCGTGGCGAAGCCCGTGCGTGGCGCACCGCGAAGACGAAGGTCGAGTGGCTCGACACGATTCCCGGGGGCACGGGCTACTCGATCCGCAAGCTGCGCTACGAGGCCCTGCCCGGCCTGTGGATTCCCGCCCTGCTCTACCTGCCGGAGAAAATCAGCGGCAAGGTGCCCGTCCATCTCGCCGTCAACGGCCACGACGGCGCGGGCAAGGCCGCGCCCTACAAGCAAATCCGCTGCGCCAACCTCGCCAAGCGCGGCGTCATCTCGCTCAACCTCGAATGGTTTGGCATGGGCCAGCTTCGTTCGCCGGGCTTCGGCCATTACGCAATGAACCAGCTCGACCTGTGCGGCACCAGCGGCATTGCGCCGTTCTACCTCGCCCTGTCGCGCGCGCTGGACATCCTGCTCGCGCTGCCCGAAGCCGACCCGGCGCGCGTCGCGGTCAGCGGCCTCTCCGGCGGCGGCTGGCAGACCATCTTCATCAGCTCGCTCGACCCCCGCGTGACGCTAGCCAACCCCGTCGCCGGTTACTCGAGCTTCCGCACGCGGGCGCGGAACTTCTCCGATCTGGGCGACTCGGAGCAGACGCCCAGCGACCTCGCGACGGTCGTGGACTACGCGCATCTCACCGCCATGCTCGCCCCGCGGGGCGCGCTGCTCACCTACAACGCGAAGGACCAATGCTGCTTCGCCACCGGCCACGCACTCCAACCCCTGCTGGATGCTGCCGAGCCCGTTTTCAGCCTGTTCCGGGCGGACGCCAAGCTCCGCTGGCACAACAACCACGTGCCCGGCACGCACAACTTCGAGCGCGAAAACCGCGAGGTCTTCTACCGGATGCTGGGCGACACCTTCTTTCCCGGCGACGTGAAGTTCGACGCGAAGGAAATCCCCGCCGATGCCGAGGTGAAGCAGGCCGAGGAACTGAATGTGCCGCTGCCCGGCGACAACCTTGACTTCAACCGGATCGCACTCCGGCTCGCGGCGGATCTCCCGCGCAGTTCATCGGCCATGCCGGCCAGTCCGGCGGCGACCGGCCGCTGGCGGGAAACCCAGCGCGGCCTGCTCGGCGGCGTGGTGCGCGCGAAGCACTACGCCGTGAGCGCCGAGCTGGCCGGCCGCACGACGACCAACGACCTCACCGTGACCTCGTGGCGTTTGAAGATGGGTGACGCG
>Ga0172367_10000213_pt1 | contig 89324 bp, 84 predicted proteins | sample Lak10m_FD_114542 | JGI IMG/M metagenome (GOLD analysis project Ga0172367, IMG submission 114542) | Freshwater microbial communities from Kabuno Bay, South-Kivu, Congo - kab_022012_10m | ecosystem: Environmental > Aquatic > Freshwater > Lake | place: Democratic Republic of the Congo: South-Kivu... | reverse complement strand
TTTGCCACTTTCTTTACAGGAGCTTTTGCCACTTTCTTTACAGGAGCTTTTGCCACTTTCTTTACAGGAGCTTTTGCCACTTTCTTTACAGGAGCTTTTGCCACTTTCTTTGCAGGAGCTTTTGCCACTTTCTTTGCAGGAGTTTTGGTTTTAGAAACAGCTTTTTTCTTAACGACTTTTTTCTTTTTAACTACCATAAAACCTCCAATATTTTCTAATTTTAGTATGATACATAATTTAGGCATGGTCAAACGTACAAAGATTTGGACAAAGTTTGTCAGGTATTGTTTTGTATGAGAAATGTTGAATGCAAACAAAGTTCGTTTTAGTTAATATATAGTTTATGAATTTATTTAATAGTTATAAAAGTATTGATGAAAAATTTTGTAGGGAATCTGTTCCTAAAAAATTTTCAAATCCAAAAATCTTAATATTCAATGAACAATTATCTAAAGAATTGGGATTAGAGTTAGATCAGTCAGATATTTCATTGATTTTTTCAGGCCAAAAAAAAATTTCTGATTTAAATTTTTATTCACTGGCTTATTCAGGTCATCAGTTTGGGCAATTTAATCCCTCGCTTGGAGACGGAAGAGCGATATTAATTGGAGAAGTATTAGCCTCAGATAAGCGTTGGTTAGATATTCAATTAAAAGGGGCAGGTCCTACAGAATTTAGTCGTCGAGGTGATGGATTATGTGCCCTCGGTCCGGCAATTAGGGAATATATTGTCAGTGAAACAATGTACAAATTAAATATAAGTACCACTCGATCACTTGCGGTCGTCATGACCAACGAAAAAGTGATGAGGGAAGAAGTTCTTGCTGGCGGAATCATTACGAGGGTGGCCTTGAGCCACTTGAGAGTTGGATCTTTTCAATACTTATTATATCAAAAAGATCTAGCAGGAATGCAAAAGTTATTTGAGTATACACTTAAGCGTCTTTATCCAGAAATATTAAAAGTTGATATAGAAAATCGCCCTTTTGAATTTTTAAAACAAGTAATCAATAGGCAAGTTAACTTAGTCTCTGATTGGATGAGTGTTGGCTTCATTCACGGTGTAATGAATACGGATAATACAAGCATCAGTGGTGAAACCATTGATTATGGGCCTTGTGCTTTTATGGATCAATTTAATTTTCAACAGGTCTATAGTTATATTGATAGAAATGGTCGCTATGCTTATTCGGAACAGCCTAAAATTTTATTTTGGAATATGGCCAGACTTGCAGATTGTCTTATTCCCATTATAAATATGCCTGATGATAAGGCAGTGGAAAAATTAAATGAAATATTACAAACAATTCCCGATCTTTTTCAAGAAGTATTTACATTAAAAATGAGCAAGAAGTTAGGTGCTGAAAATCTTAGTAAAGATGATCAAGAGGAATTGATTTCTCAGTATTTTGCTTATCTGCAAAAAGCAGAAATAGATTTTACACTTGCTAACCGTTATTTTGCTCGAGAAATGTCGGGAGTTGAAGCACGATCAGATTTATTCTTGAAAAACGCGGAGTATTTTGAATTATTGAAATTTTATCAGAGTAAAGTTGATTTAAAAAAGATTGATTTTTTAAAGCTCGATGGGATTAATCCTATCTACATTCCAAGAAATCACTTATTCGAAAAAGTGATTGAGGATGCTTACCAAAATAAATTTCAAAGTTTAGAAGAATTATTAGATATTCTTTATGATCCATTTAAAGAAAGATCAGGAGTGGAATTTGAAAAATATCTACGCCCCCCAACCAGTGCGGAAAAAATTAAAAATACATTTTGTGGAACTTGATTAAGCGTCTATTTCGATATTGCTTTGAATGATTTTCCAAGTGTGATCAGCGTTAAGTCTCACTTCTGCTAAGAACGCCTTTTCGGGCATTTTATTTCCCCACTCAGCTGGAGAAATGAGAGATAAAAATCTCGATTGATCTTCTCTTTGATACAAATAATATGTTTTTCCTATCACCGGAGTAAAGGTTAAGTCAGCGAGATAAATCATTTCTGATATAGTTACTCTTTTTTTTATTGCCGAGACTTGCTTGGCAAGCATATGCATTTGATCGAAAATAATTTTCAATTGCTCTTCTGTTTGCTCAATCATTGCTGTTTGAGCATGGGACTTAATGGCGCCTTCATTAGTTGGAACGATAGAGAAGCCCCCAACATTGTGAGCATATTCTAAAAAGGCAGGTAAATCAGCAGATTTGAGTTTAAGCTGCTCAATTTCTTTGTCAGTTAAATCTTTTGGAGCAGGTATGTCTTTTTTCATTTTTCCTTATTTTCTACACAGATTAATGCGAGTAATGTTCCATAATTAGTGACAAAAGGAATAACGATTGTCAAATGTTCATTGGTAACTTCGAGATGATGCTTTTTTCCAAAAACAACTGAAGGGGTTGCTCTATCAAATTGAAAATCAAGATCATCCCATTTGTTTTTACATTTTTTAAATATAATATTATTTAATTCTGCAATTATATTTTTATTCTCATGACTGAAATCAGATTGCTTTAAACATAAAATTTCAGTTGCTGTTTTTAAAAAAGTTTCTTTTGGGAAACCCAAGATTAGGTTTCCTGTAAATGATGCAGATTCAATGTTGAGCATGCTGCTAATATCAACTAGGAGTTCATTTTGCTGATTAAATAAAAATGGTTTCAGGTGTTGAATAAATTTTACTCGAGTAAATGTCTTTAAAGTTTCTGAAACAGATTCAATGTATGGATTAACAAAATTAACATCAATAGATACAGACGTCTTTTCTTTTGAAGTCTGAGACTTTTTCTTTTCTAGTTTTGGAGTGGAGATTTCAGGGGTTTGGGCGATTAGTTGAATAAAGTCTAACTGAACGGGCTTTTCGACAACTTTTAAATTTGCAGACAATCTTTCGCGCTTTAATTCTTCAGCGACCTCATGAGCATAACCTGTTATGATATAAATAGGACAAGTCGAATTGATTGGGTTAGCTCGGAGAGCTGCGACAAATTGCACTCCGTTTAGTTTGGGCATTCGGTAGTCTGTAATAATTAAATCAAAGACTTGATTTCTACTTTTAGAATAGGCTTCAGCTCCGTCAACCGCAGAAATCACTCTAATATCTTTTATATCAGAAAGTGCTTCTAGATACAGTTCGAGAATTTCAGGCTCATCATCTGCAATTAGTATTGTTTTCATAATTCATAATTATTATACAGGGAAAATAATCTTCAGGAACTTCAATTTAGTTTAAAAAAGTAAATTAATAGCAAGAAAAATCTTGCAGGAGATAATTCAAAGCTGTAAATATGATTAAATATGAAGAATAAAACCGACTTGTTTGATTTAGTAAAAATAGATAATTTGCCTAGCGAAGCAATGAACGAAATTCATCGAGAAGAACTAGAGATTGTTAATTTGATTTTTGACAAATTATCAAAGGACTCGATAGATCAATCTGAGTTAGAAAACCAGATTTTTAAGTTTGCAGAGCATTTAAAAGAGCATTTTGCTTTTGAAGAATATTTAATGGATGAAGCTAAATGTCCCATATTATCCTGTCATCAGGAAGAGCACCAAAGAGTTTATGCTGTCATGATTCATGTTTTTAAGCAGTTTGCTTATACAAAAGATTTCAGTTTGCTTAAAAAATATTTTGAGTTCGAATATAAACCATGGATTGAAAATCATTTAAAAACCATGGATCTCGTGACGGCAACCTTTCTAGAAAATCCAGATCTTTTTTTGAATGATCCTACTGCGAAACGTCACAGTTCGCAGTGTGATTAACGTAATTATTAAAATTTCATTGTAGAGTTTGATTTTTTTGTTCATGATATTCATATGAACAAATACTTATTTTTCTTTTTAATTTTTATTACAACAAATGCCTTTTCAAACCATCATATTTTGGTTTTAGGGGATTCTTTAACAGAAGGTTTTGGCGTAGAGGTTTCTAAGTCTTTTCCAGCCGTATTAGAAAAAAAACTAAATCAGGATGCAAACATAAAAGTAAAAATTTTTAATGGAGGCATTAGTGGTTCGACCAGTGCGAGTGGGCTAAGTCGTTTGAAATGGCAGCTGAAAAACAAGATTGATATATTAATGTTGGAGTTAGGTGCGAACGACGGCTTACGAGGCTTTGACATTACTGAGACAGAAAAGAATCTTGATGAAATCATTTCATTTGCAAAATCAAAAAATGTTAAAGTTTGGTTGTTAGGGCTTTATATGCCACCTAATTATGGAAAAAAATATACAACAGATTTTATGAAAATGTATGAACGACTAAGTAAAAGAAATAAAATCCCACTCTTTCCTTTTTTGTTGCAAAATATTGCTGGAAAAAATGAATATAACCTTTCCGACGGTATTCATCCAAATGAAAAAGGTCATGAACTAATTGCCAATTCTTTAGTCGATTTTGTAAAGAAGAATTTAAATGAAAATAAAATTAAGTGAAGTTGAAAAAAGTTACTATCAGGGTAATACGGCCATTGAAGTTTTAAAAAGCATCAATATGGAAGTGAAAAGTGGAGAGGTCGTTGCTCTTTTAGGTAAAAGTGGAAGTGGGAAGAGCACGATTTTATCACTTCTTTCAGGATTAATTAAATCTGATCGCGGAACTTTAGAACTCGATGATGTAAACTTAAATAATTTATCTGAAGATGAATTGAGTGATTTTCGCTCAAAAAAAATTGGAATTATTTTTCAAGATTTCCATCTTCTTCCTCATTTGACAGCACTAGAAAATGTTTTATTGCCGCTTGAAATAAATGGTAGAGAAAATAAATCCCTTGCCGAAGATTGGCTTTTAAAGGTGGGATTAGAAAATAGATTGAATCATTTTCCTTCAATGCTCTCAGGAGGAGAAGCCCAAAGAGTGGCCATAGCTCGTGCCTTAGCTTTTGGCCCAAGTTTGATTCTCGCTGATGAGCCTACAGGGAATCTTGATAATGAAACAGGAAAAAAAGTCATTGATGTTTTATTTAAGATCATTAGAGAAAATAAAATGACTATGGTTTTAGTCACACACGATGAAGAGTTGGCCAAGTTATGTGATCGAATTTTTTATTTAAAAGGTGGTCAATGTCATTTTTAAAATTTCTTAAAAGAGAAATGCTCGTTGATCGCATGTTTAATGTTTTTTTCGTTGTTTGCTTTTCCCTTGGGATGACAGGTCTTTTGTTTGTAGAATCTTTTAGAGAAGGTGTTTCCGAATCAATAGAAAGTAAAGCTAGAAACTATGCAGCTTCTGATTTGGTGGTAAGTTCTAGAAGAGAAATTCCAAATGATGATTTTGAATTACTAAAAAAAGAAATTAAAAAAATGGAGTTACCATTTTTTTATTGGTTTGAAACCTATAGTTTAACTGGCGAAAATGCCAGGTTGGCAAATATTCAATTTGTTTCTGAAGAATTTCCTTTTTATGGAGGAGTAAGTCTAGTCGGTCAAACAAAAATCATCACAGATATATTTAAAGAAATTCATAGTGAGAAGCGTGCTTTGATTTCAAAAGATATTGCTATCGAACAAGGATTGAAAAAATTAGACAAAATCAAGATTGGAAATACAGATTTTACAGTTTATGGCATCATCGATTCTGATTTATTTACATCACTTAGAGGTTTCACTTTAGCCCCAAAAATTTATGTTTCTTATAATTTTATGGAAGAAACATCTTTAGTGAAATTTGGTTCGACGGTTTCAAGAACTATAGGGATGAAAATTACTGACGAAAAAAAGGCATTAAATCTTCAAAATATACTTAAATCAAGTTTTAAAGATAAGACCATCAGAGTGCAAACTCCTATTGAATTAAGTAGCCAAATGAGTCGATCGGTAGAGTTATTATCAGATTATTTAAGCTTAATTACTTTACTGACATATTTATTAAGTTTGATTGGGCTATTTTATTTTACCAAACATTTTTTATCCAAGAGACTTAAAGTCACTTCGATCTATCGTGTTCTAGGTGTAAAAAATCAGTTTCTGTATAAATCTCAAATGGCTCATTTATTTATTTTAATGGTGATAGGTTTTTTAGCTTCGCTTGTAATCACTCAATCCATCATTCCGATTTTAAAGCATTCTCTATCTCCTGAAGTAGCTAATGAAATAAAATTTTCTTTTACAAAATTGTCATTGTTAAAGTCTTTTTCTATTGGTGTGTTAGGTGGATTTTTTTGTATTGGCCCATTGGTTTATGGGACTTTAAAAGTTCCTGTTTCTTCAATTTTTCAAGGCCTGCCAACAGAAATAAAAGGGTTTTCGCTTTTTTACTATTTTCCGCTTTTTAGCTACACCATTTTTTTAAGTATTATGCTGTCTCATTCATTTAAAGTAGGAATTATTTTTATTTTAGTTTTAATATTTATAGTTTTTATTGCCTTTATAATTTTTAAATTTTTTGTATTAATGGCAGAAAAAATTGCTCAAAAAGTTGCGGTTGAGTTAAAGCATACAATGTTGCTCATGACTCGATTTTTTTACACCAATTTTATCGTTTTGGTTTCCATCATGATGGGAATAATATTACTTATTTTTGTTGTTCAAATTGAAAGTGCCTTTGTGGAGGATTTAACAGCGATCAATGTAGATAAAAAACCTGATGTTTTTATGTTTGATTTGCAAGATCGAGATTTTGAAAAATTCCAATCTCTTAAAACTGAACATCAGTGGGACTTAACCCAACTTTCCCCCATGATTAGGGGGCGATTGTTAAAAGTAAATGATCGAGTTTTGGTTGATGAAGTCAAAGATTCTCAAGGGGCGATGTATTCAACAAGGGAAGAGGAAAACTCAAATCAAATGAAGAATCGATCGGTGAATGTCAGTTATCGAACAAAATTATCTTGGGCAGAGGAAATTGTTTCAGGAAAATGGAATTCAAATAAATGCGAAAAAACTGATTTTTGTGAAATTTCATTGGAAGAAAGATATGCTAAGCGAATAGGGGCCAAGATCAATGATGTTTTAACTTTTGATATCAGTGGAGTAGAGATAAAGGGAGTGGTGAAAAGTTTTCGCTCAGTGAAATGGACAAGTTTTGAACCTAACTTTTTTATCTTATTTCAAGATGGTGCCATCAATGAAGCTCCTAAAACGTTCTTAGGATCTTTCAAAAATAAAAATAGTGAAGAAAAACAAGCACTTTTTAAGCTCATGGCCCAGAATTTTAAATCCACATCTTTGATTGATTTAAATGAACTGATAACCAAACTTTTAAAAATGTTTGATTTGGTTTCCTTTGCGATAAAGTTTATTTCAATCATTTCACTTGTAACTGCACTTACCGTTGTTCTTTCAATTAGCTTTCATCATTTGGATATGCGTGAAAAAGATTTTATGCTTTTTAAGTTAATGGGGTTTAAAAACAATCAAATTCGAAGGATTTTTACCAATGAGTTTTTCTTTTTAGTTATTGGAGCTTTATTTTCTTCAATAATGCTAGGAAGTCTGTTGAGTTATATGGTTTTAGCTTTTGGATTTCAAATGAAGTTTAACTTTGAACTTTCGGTTATATCTGTTTTAGTGGTTAGTTTTTTATTTTTAACTTACTCAGCGATTGCAATAAAAGTTCAAATGATTTTAAAAAAAGAGAATCAATTAATATGAGAGCTTTGATCATTCAACATGAAGAATCTACTCCTCCTGGAAACGTCATTGATTTTTTAAAATTAAAAAACATTTCTTATGATATCCATTTTTTTAAAGATGGAAACATGATTAGTTTTTTAAATTACGATTTTTACTTCATATTAGGTGGGGGATTGAACGTAGATCAAACAGGCTTGTACCCATGGTTGAATGAAGAAAAAAAAGTCATTCAAGAGTTAATCTTAAGTAAAAAAAAGTTAGTGGGATTATGCCTTGGAGCCCAGTTAATTGCCGAAGCTTTAAAGGCGAGAGTTTTTAGGGCCAATCTAAGTGAAGTGGGGTTTTTTCCAGTTCGTTTGTTTGGTGAAATTGAGCCTGTGACTTTTTTGCATTGGCATTCTTATCAATTTGAACTTCCACAAAATGCAACTCCTCTGGGGGAAAGCACTTATTGCCAAAATCAAGGTTATACAGTTTCGGATCATATTTTGGCCTTTCAATTTCACCCTGAAGCAGATAAAGAGTGGCTTGAGTTGGCCTCAAAAAGTCTCAATTTACCCGCTCCATCTGAATCAGTTCAGTCTAGAGAGGAGTTATTGTTGGGGGAAAAGCATTTAGCCAAGTCACGCCTTTGGTTTTTTAATAAGTTAGACAACTTTTTTAAAAATTAGATTTATAAATTCTAATTAATATCATGTGCTTTATGAGTCATTTTAGACTATAACTCCCTCCAAAGAGGTATTTATGTTTAAAGTGATTTTACTGATTTTTTTGACTATGGTTCAATTTGATTTAATCGCGAGTCCTTTTGGAGTCATGAATTCTGATGATTTCATTAAAGTAAAAAAATTATCTAGAGAATTATTAATCCAAAAAAATTCTCAAGATAAGTCAGTCATTTTAGACAATGATAGAGCAGAAGAGATGGTGGATCGACCTGAAGACTTAATTTCGAATCTAGAAGAAATGGAAGATGCAAAATTGTTGACAGGAAAATTAAATGTCATGCCTTGGTCAGATTCTTATTGGCCGATTTATACAGGTTCAACTGCTTTAAGATACAATGATTCGGAAATGAGTTTTGAGACTTGGCCAGAATACAAAAAATATTATGAAGCTAATCCTGCAGCTAAATTGATCATGACTAATCGCCTAGATGAATTATCACCAGCAGAAAAATATGACTTTATTTTTTCATTAAAAACTTCAGGCTTAACTAATTATAGTTGGAATGAAGGAGAGATGTATTTTAAGCAATTTAATAAAGTAGAAACTTGGATGGGATTATGTCATGGTTGGGCCGTTGCCAGTATGATTTTACCTGATCCAAAAAAAGATGTAGAAGTGAACACTATCTTTGGAAAAAAATTGACTTTACATCCTTCAGATATCAAAGCACTAGGAACTCAACTTTTTGCCAATGGAAATGTCCCATCTAAATTCATTGGTGGTCGTTGTGATATAAAAAATCCTAAAAAAGATTCAAATGGAAGAGTTACAGTTGAGGATTGTATTGATAATAATCCGGGTACTTGGCATAAAGTTATTACTCATCAAATTGGAAAAGTTCAAAGATCTTTCATCATGGATGCAACTTATGATTATGAAGTTTGGAATCAACCAGTTTACAGTTATCGTTATCAGTATTTTCACCCAGTGACTAATGAGAAAAAAAACAAATTATCTGAAGCAATCATTTCTATTAATGATTTTAAAAATGACGAAAGAAAAGCCTATAGACATGAAAAAACAACTTCTGTAGTCGGAATTGAAATGAAAGTTAAGTATGTCGTAGAAACAGAACCGAGTATAGATGAAGATCAAGAATCAATCGTTTCTGAAGTGACTTATCGTTATGATTTAGAACTTGATTCAAAGAAAAATATTATTGGTGGTGAATGGTATTCTAAGGCCCATCCTGACTTTTTGTGGCTGCCAAAAGCAAACCATATTCCTTCAACTTTTGGCGATTCACAATTTCAGTCAATTAATTTGAATGCAATTTCAAAATTACTTTCACCTTTAGCTAAGCAAAATGCGTCCATGGGATTGCCTTTAAGCTCAATTGTTAAAACATTATTTAATGCTTCTAAAGAATAAGTTGATTGTTTTGGTCTGGGTTTAACTAGGCAACTCTGTTCATTGATTTATTACATCTTGTTTTCCCTTTAAAATAGTCATAGCGACAATAGGGGAAAAATATGAATTTTGATAAATTTCAAAACATCTCTCAATTTAGAAAGTTTGGTAATCGTACCAGTTCACTCATGACACTTCATCCGCATTTTTCTTCATTTAAAAAAGAAAATGAAAGCAGAGAGGTTGGTGAAATAAAATTTGTTGAAAAAAAGAATCTTGTAGTTATCGCCAATGAGCCGCTTACTCATGAAAGAGATAGACAAAAAATAATCTATGAATTTTTAAATCAAACCAAATATAAGAATTTTGATCAATATGTTTTTCCTATTTCAGAAAAATTATCAAAAGAATTAAAATCAAATGGAATGCATGTTTGGCAAATTGGTTCTGAGCCAATTTTTCATCTCGATAATTATTTTAATGCAGATCAAGACCCATTGGATTTTCTTCCAATCGCTAGAAATTTAAAAAAGCGAGGAGCGAAAGTTTTTGAAATTTCTGAAGCAGAGTTTTTAGTTCACAAAGAAAGAATTGAGGAAATCACAGAGGAGAGCTTGGCCAATAAAAGAATGGGGGCTTTTGAGTTTTTAAATATAGTAGAGCCACTCAGCCACACAGAATATAAACGTTTTTTTATTTTAGAAGATAGAAAAGAGATCAAGGCATTTCTAACAGCACTTCCTGTTTTTCATCAAAATCAAATCATTGCGTATTACTTTAATGATATATTTAAAAGTGACACAGCAAGGAGTGCTTCAAACGAACTATTAATTATTGAAGCCATGAGATTAATGCAAAAAGAAGGTGTTTTAGAAGTCAGACTTGGAATGGCCCCGCTTGCCAGAATTCATCCTGACGAAAAAGATGCTGATAAATTGACCAATCTATTTCAGAAAATGAAGTGGGGTTATAATTTTAAATCACTCTATGAATTCAAAAATAAATTATCGCCTACGAGATGGCGTCCAGTTTATTTAGCTTCAAACAGAAAATCCCTAAAAGTTCTTATGATCAATGTGATGAGGGTTCATTTAACCAAAGGGGCTTACGGCGAATTTATAAAGAGGACTTGGTATTTAGCAAAGCAAAAAATAAAATTAAAAGAGCGCTTTTTAAAATATAAAAATGAAAAAGCGAAGTCGGGCTTAGAACTTATTTATAGAACAAAAGGGACACTTTCGTTATTTGCCTTTTTTGTTGGACTTCATTTGTTAAAAGTAAGCCAAGCGAGTTTTTTAAACCTTTATCAGGAATCCGCATATATTCCTGGTCAAGTGAGTGCCAAAGGACTTTTCTTAGGGCCGCTTTTTCATAATAGCAATTTTCATTTGTTTGGTGATCAGTTGTCATTTGTGGTTTTTGCAGGATTTATTGAATACACATTTGGACTCATGCCGATGTTGCTTATTACGGCACTTGGATTGTGGTTATCAAATCCATTAACGAAGCTTGTATTAGCATCAACACTAAATCTGATTAGCCCTGAGAAGTTTGCCAATGTTCTGGTGGAAAAAGATTGGGGATCTTCAAATGCTGTATTTAGTTTGGTGGGAGCTTGTCTTTTTGTCTTAAAAGATAAGGCATGGCTTTTTTGGCCATTTTTCATTCATGCACTTTATATTTCATTTCATTTGGAAAGTTTTTTATCGACCCATCACTTTATTGGGATTTACTTAGGATATGCAGGATTTAGTTGGTATTTTCTCCAAAGAGATAGACGGGAAAAATTAGCGGCAAGCTCCAAGTGAGTAAGTATCATCCACTTTTCCGTGGTTTTCAGCATTTTCGTTGAATCCTCTTTTTATACAAAACATATCACCTTCTGAGCCAGTGACCGTGATAGCTGTACGATGAGGAACGACTTTTACTGTTTTCAACCAACATGGAAAACCAGGTAAACAAAATGTAACTTTTGTCTTATAGGGCTTTCCTAATGAAGCGTGGTCTAGTCTGACTTTCACGCTTGAGTCGGCCTTAATAGAGTTGTATCCTTCAGGAAGATTTTTTACATCTTCAGAAAGTTTAGATAAAACAAATTCTTTTCCTTCAATTCTATATTTGATGGCATTTTCACTTTCAGATAAAAAAACTTGAATGCCTTCTCCTCTAAAAGTTAGGGCTTCAAAGACATTTTTTCCTTCAAATAAAAGTGGAGCGGTTTCAATATAAGTGTAAAAATCGTATAATTCGATGACTTCATTTTTCTTCATTAGTGAAGAACGAAGATTTCCAGTTTGAAATTCCGCTGCATGAATAAATGTTGAAGCAAAAAGCGAAGCTAGAATTAGTAGTATTTTCATTTTTAACTCATTAATGCATTTTAGTTACAAGAATATTCAGCAATACCTAATTTAACGATGGCAGAGAGAGGAGATTTTTCTACTTCAACGACAATGCCTTTGGCCGCAAAAGTTGCATTATAAGCGGTTTGATTTTTTTCAGTTAAAATAGACTTAGTTTGAGGATGACCATTTGCTGGGTCAAATTTTGTGGCAATTAAAGTTACTCCTCTTAAGTTATATTGAGGCGAAACTGCCGCTTTTAATAGTTCAAGTCTAACTGACAAATTTTTTGGTGCTCTTATGGCCTTACAGCTTAAATTAACTTTAACAGGGCCACCAGCTCTTTCTGGTTTTGCAAATGTATTTGAAAAAATTCCAAGTGATAATGCTAAAACTAAAAATTTCATAAGTGTCTCCTATTTAAAGTTGCGACACAATAGCACAACTTTAATTTTTTATAGGAAACTAAGTAAAAAATATAGACAATGAGGTCGTTTTACTCACAAGTAAGGGTTTTAGATCGAAATAATGAATGCATGGTTTTACTAAGTTCCGCTTGAACCTGGCCTTCGTTATTAAGATTGGAGAGTTCTATGAATTTTCTACAGTCTTTTTTTCTAAAATCTTCCATGGCAACAAGTAACTCACGATAAGTGGGAGCAAAGCCATTTTCTTTGAAGAAGTTTTCTTCATGCTCAAACAGATATGGATAAACGATATTGGTGAGGTCGTTAAATTTAACCACCGTAGCCACAGCTCCGGCCGGCATACTTTTTTGCATTTTAGATTTTAGTAAACCTAGTTGGCGCAAAAGCCAAGCTGATTTAGACATGATAAATGCTTTTGGATTGGCAGTGAAATCATAGTTTTTTTCGACCATCCAATTAAATAGTGCTGACATAGAAGCATCGTGAAGTTTTAACTTTCTTAAAAGTTTTAAGTGGCGATACTCGGCAACTGCGGTAAATCTTTGATCCATTTCAATGTCATAAGGAGCAAACGTTTCAAGCTGCTTTATTCCCATTTCTTTTACAAAAGATTCATCTTTTAGTTCATAGAATGTCGTTTTGTGCATCGGAAGTGAGATTTTATTTTCCGAGGCTAGTTCATAGGCCACTTGGACCACTTCTGAGCAAAATAATTCGTCATGAGACTTGGTGTTCATGCCAAAATCATAAGGAATGACCCCGTCTTTTTTTAATCTTTGTTTTACGTATTGAACAATTCTTTTTCCGGCTTGTTCGGCGAGCTTTTCATCTTTCGAGCGATAGACCACAAGTCTTGCTTCTTCTTTTTTTATCCACTCATCAAGGGGAGTGAGGATGGTTCCTGTTTCAATGAGGGCCTCTACTAAATACTGTTTTCCATTTTCGTCTTCACCGACCATACCAAGATGGGAAAAATTCGCATCTTCATCTCCAATTCGAGCGATCATAGAGCTGACAAAAGATTGACCTCTCATTAAGATCACATCTCCTGTTTTAAGTTGAAACTTATCATCTTCAATTTCATGGATAAAATCCGGATGAATGAAGGTTTGTTGATGAATTTCAGAGAAAGTTTCGATATTTGATTTAAACTTACCTTGAAAATGGAGCCATTCTGAAAGTCCATCGGCAACGTAGCGAGTGATTCGAATCCCTCTTCTAACGGCTTTGATACAATCAGCTCCAGGATTTTTGAATTGATTAAATCTAGTTTGAAGATTGATTTTAAGCATCAAGATGTTCTGATAAGTTTCAGGTCCAGAATCTAATAGAAAGCTTTTATCGTTTTGAGATTTCGGATAATAGTAATTAGAGGGGAGCTTATACAGATAATCAGTCAATTTATAGATGTAATTTGCACAATTGGCTTCGTTGAAGGTTTGTGGATTTAAAATATCTTCATTGATTCTTGGAACTTGATTAATTAGTTCATCAGTACTTTGTGGCATTCTTTCAAGATTGACCCTAGGTTTATGAGAACATGCCGCAAGAATGATTATTAACGTGCTTATTGAGATCAATTTTTTCATATAATTTCCTTTTTAAAACTTAATATTTTTCGGAAAAAGTCCAAAATATGTTTAAAAAATCAAATAAAATTCAAAAAAATTCAGAAATTTTGCAAAAAAATGGGAAATTTTTTCTATTTAAAGCAATTAATTTAACTTTTATTAAAGTCGAATTTAGGCCCATAAAGTAGGTCAGATAGCAAATTGAGAGATCATCATTCATTAAATTTATAAAAACAATTGAATGATTGTAAAAATTAAAACTTGGCAGAAAATTTGAATGTTTTTTGTAAGGAGTAGATATTATCAGAGGGAAAACAAGATTTTTTTCTGATTCAATTTTTTTAAATGAAGTGAATTAAAGCTCATTTAATTTAAAAAACATTCCCAAATTTATTCTTAATGAAGTCGACAAACTAAAATAAAACATCTGAATTAATTTTCTAAAAATATATCGTCAAAAAATTGAACAAAAAAAAATGAATTTTTTTTTTAGGAATGTTTGACAGTTTCGAAGAATCGTTTATGATTAAAGTATGGTTATTAATTTTTAAAAGGAGTTTACAATGGCTAAGAAAGCAACAAAGAAAGCAGCTAAGAAAGCAACTAAGAAAGTAGCTAAGAAAGCAACTAAGAAAGTAGCAAAGAAAAAAGCTGCTAAGAAGTAATTAGCTTTTAATTAAAAGAACCAAAAGTTAAAACGCGAGTTTTTCTTTTGGTTCTTTTTTTTTGTCTTTTTTTGAAATTAAGTTCGCATTTACGTCAAAAACCTGACGCTTTAATTAAAAATCTTCAACCAAATCGACCAATTCTGGATTTTCAACAAACGGATTCTTGTTCTTTTGATAAATATTTATCTTTAAGTTTCGATCTTCTTCATTTTGATCGACCGGATCTTCTTGATGCCATTTTCTTAAGATTTTTTCTTCCGCTTCACTGATGATGTGCTTATATCTGATGGCAAAGTAAAAAAGTGATCTGGCCACATTACCTTTATGGGTTTGAGGTGGTTCAAAACAGTTTTTAAAGTCATCAGATTCACCACGTCGACTCAAATCACCTTCCCATTTAATCGTCTTCACATCACAAAAAGGGAGGCTTGATCTGATGGAGTTAACATTGCTGTTAGTGGGATATAAGTGATGAAGATCCGCTTTCGCTTCACCATGGGCTCCAAGAGATTGGGGCCATGTATGCTCAACATTCATGATTTTTGGACTAGGAATTGAAGCGGCTTCAACACAATCTTTTGAATAAACACTACAAACTTGGCCATTTTGATTATCGAGTTTTAAAAAAAGGATTTCATTGGCCCTTTTATAAGAAATGGGACGATGATTGACTGATACATCTTGAGTTAATTTCGCCTTGAGTTCGTCATTATTTAATTTTTCTAAGCTTTTAACTTCTTCATTGCCATAAAATGCAAAAGTTTTGGCCTGAATGAAACAAAAAACGAGTAAAAAGGGGGCTTTCACAGTCACTCCTCGAAATATTTTGAATGTATTTACAAGCATTTTGAAACTCTTTCAATTGACCTTGTAAAATTGACTCTAAAGAAAGATAAAAGTTCGATATTTCAATAGTATACAAAGCTGTTCTATCTCAGGTATTAATCTATTTTTTATTAAATTGACGAGGCCCTGGCCTTTTTTTAGTGTAAAAGTATGAATAAAGATAATTTAGAATCAATGAGCGTAGTTGAAGAGACAAAAACAGAGTTACATTTTCTAAAAAATGAGAAACTGACCAAGATTTACTTCGATCAGTTTTCTGGGATTTTGGCCAATATACCTTTCGTCAAATTTGTTATCGATAGAGAAAATGGCAATCAAATTTATTTTTTAAATGATAAATTTTATCATTTGCATGCTCTATTTGCCATTGATCATCTGCTTGATACCGATAGAGACGAGTTTTTAAAGAATATCGATCAATTCAATGCCATCAATTATCATCACGACCATCGTCGGTTCTACTTTGGTACAATTGGACGGATAAAAAAAGAGGCCAAATCAATTTACATATTAGAAACTCAAGAAATCGATACCATGGGGAAAGAATTAATTAGCGACTTTTTTGAAATCGTCAGAAGCTATTTGGATTCTTCATTAGAACTCTTTTTTAAGCCCGCCAATCATTTTCAAGAATCTGCCATGAAGGAAATATCGGTAAAGGCCATTCCGCGAGTTTTGACATCTGAAATCTATGCCACTTCAAATTTTATTGCATTAAATAGAGGTAAATCAGAAGGGCGATTAAGATTATTTTATTCCGAAGCTGATTTTTTGAAAAATCAAAGCTCCATCGAGTGGTTTGATATCGTGGTGATGAAAAAAGTTCCTGACGATGTACCTCGTGTTTCTGGAATCATTAACGCAGAGTTCACGACTCCTTTGTCTCACACCAACGTCTTGGCCTCGGGTTGGAAAATTCCAAATTGTATTCAAAAAGACATTTTTTTAAAAATTGAATCGGAAGAATTGAATAATTCATGGGTTCGTTATGAAGTTTCTAATGAAGTATCCCATGCCATCATTGAAAAAATTCAAAAACCAGAGCATCTCCACAAGCCCACTTGGGCCATGCAAACCATTGTTTTAGAAAATCCCGATATAGATGATCAAAAAATCTTGGCCCTAGATGATCTGAGAATGACCGATCGATATAAATTTGGAACCAAGGCAGCTAATCTGGGTGAAATGAAGTATATTTTAAAACATGGATCCAGCCGATTTTTGGGTTTTTATCAAATTAAAAGACCACCAAGAGAAAATCTGATTCCCCATCTGCAAAAATTTATCAACAACACATCTGTTTCACAACTTGTCGATGATGTGAATGATTTTGTCTCAAAGAATGTTTTTGTACCAAGAGGAATAGCGCTACCGTTTTCCCTACAAAGAAAATTTCTTGAAACATCACCTCAAATTCAACAAGGAATTGGAAAACTGAAGATGGCCTTAGAACTTAATGCCCATGAAATTGACGCTCTTTGTGTCAGTTTACAAAGCATGATCATGAAAACTCGGATACCAGATTCCATGCGAGCTGAAATTGATCGGATGATCATTCAGGAAATGGCCGGAGTTTCAAAATTTGTTGTTAGAAGTTCAAGCAATGCAGAAGATTTGGAAAATTTTTCCGCTGCGGGAATTTATGAATCGGTCAATCATCTAAAGACTTCAGAAGAAATTTTTGAAGCGATCAAAACAGTTTGGGCATCACTATTGAGTGCAAGAAGTGTGCGACTTAGAAATCAATCGGGCATTTCTCTTGATCAATCTTATATGGGAGTGATCATTCAAGAGGAATTAAATTCTCAAATGGGTGGGGTGATGGTGACGACCAATCCTATGGATAAAAACGATTTTAGAAATATCTATATAAACGTTAGCTTAAAATCGGTGATCCATATTGTCAGTGGAGCTGAACTCCCTCTTCAATATTTATATAATACAGTTGAAAGTGGTGGCTATACACTAAGTTTAGGTTCGGCCACTGAAGATTTACCTTTAGAAAAAAGACAGATGCTTCAAAAGATGGCATTTATTGGAAGATTATTTCAATCACACTTTTCTTCTGATTATACTTTTTCAGGACCTGTGGATATTGAATGGCTGGTCAATAATGAAGGGATTCAATTTTTACAATTGAGGCCTTATTCTAAATGAAATTAAAAAAGTTACTTTTTACCTATAATGCTTTTCAATTTTTTTTCTCACTGCTTCTTTGGGTTCCCATTTTTTATGAATTTCAAAAAAGAATTGGGCTTTCTGATGTTGAAATTTTTAAAATTCAAAGTATCTATTATTTAGTTTTTTGCTTACTAGAAATTCCCACTGGCTATTTAGCTGATTCTATCGGATATAGATTGTGTCTTATTTTAGGAAGTTTAACATTAGTTTTTGCCAATGTGTTAGTTCCGATTGCTCCATTCTATGTTGGTTTTTTAACTCATTTTTTACTAATTGCCCTATCAAGATCTTTTGTTTCAGGTGCTTCAAGTGCTTATCTTTTTGAAGTTTTAAAAAGAGAAAATTTAATGGAAGAGTACAAAGAAGCCGAGGGAAGAGCACGAGCTTATTCCTTGATCGGAAAAGTATTATGCTGGGGAGTGATTGGAATCGTCATGACTTGGAATATTTATTTGCCTTATTGGTTTACCGCTTTAAATGCCATGATTGCCCTGTATTTTTCTATGAAGTTACCTGATTTAAAAATGGATCGAAGTTTGAAAAAAAATTCAGTGTTTGATATTTTTTCAAATTTAATTAAAACACCTTATCTGTTTTTAATTATGCTTCAAGGTGTTTCTCTTTTTGTTTTGGCCAGAATTTGTCAGGTAAATCTTTTTCAGCCTATTTTAGAAAGCAAAGGTTTTTCAGTGGTCAGTTATGGAATGATGATGGCGCTTATGACTATTTTTGAAGCATTTGGTTCTTTAAAATCGAAATGGGTGAGAAGGTTTGTCAGCGATGCTTACGCCATTTTTATCTTCACCCTTGGTATTTCCGTTAGTTTTTACATTTTATCTTACAATGATATTTTTGGTATAGATAAAAAAGTCACAGCTATTTTTGCTTTAGTCTTTTTTAGTTATCTTGCCGGAATTTCTTTTCCCATTCAAAAACAACTGATGAATGAAGCTATTACTAATCCAAATTTTCGAGCCTCCATGCTTTCAGTTGAATCCATCATCGATAGAGGAGTCAATAGCTGGGTAGCCAATCTTTTAGGTGTGGCCTTAATTTCAGGGCAATTATTTTCATTTTTAAAAGATGCTGCCAATTTTTCAATTATTTTTGTTTTTCTAATCATGATATTAATTAAATTAACCGGGAAGAAAAAATATGAATTCACTTCAATCTAATCCTTATCACTACCTACCTAAAAAATTAGTAAAAATGGTTAATCGCTGGAGAGATTTTTCTCCTCATATGATTTTAATCATGCTGAAAAGTTCAGCGGCAATTATTTGTTTGGCCTTAGTGATTCGGTTAACTTTCTCAATAACACCAGGTGGATTTGTTCAAAATTTCGATGAATCAATTTTAAAATGGGTTGAAACTTTGCGCACACCATTTTGGAATGTCATGATGTTAGATGTAACCGCTCTCGGTGGACTTGCCTTAACAGTGGTATTAGGTCTTTTAGCTGTGATAGTTTTTATTCTGGTAAAAGATCCAGCTGCGGCCATACACTTGGCGCTCACTTCCACTGGAGGATTTTTTATTTCTAGTTGGACAAAATCACTTATCGCTAGACCTCGTCCATCCATTATTCCTCAACTGGTTAAGGCCGGTGGATTTTCTTATCCTAGCGGACATTCGATTACTTCAGCGGCCATTTATCTCACCATGGCGATTCTTGCTTGCAGGCATTTTAAAACCAATCGATCAAGAATGGCGCTTTTATTTCTAGCAGCAGTGATGATAACCCTTATTTCATTTTCAAGAATTTATCTTGGTGTTCATTACCCATCAGACACATTAAGCGGAGCTTTAATTGGTATGGCCTGGGCCCTTTTTATGGCGGCTTTATTTTCTAAAACACATTTTGCTAAATAGGCATTATATGAAAAAAATATTTCTTATAACCATTTTAATTCTTTGTTCAAATATTAATGCAGGAAGACCGGTTTTTCATAACCTGTCTAGAACTGATTTGATTAATGAATCTTCTCTGATCATTTCAGGATGGCCCACAGTTCAAAAATCTATCAATCAATGTTCGTCATCAATTGGTAGCTGGTATGTGCACAAAGTTCTTAAGGGTGATAAAAAATTTGAAGGTCAAAATATCATGATTGCTGATCATCAATACAAATTGATCGAAGCAAGCCAAAAAAATGGAAAAGGGGTGAGCTATGCCAGCAAAATCTACAGTCAAAACGGCATTGATAAAGAGCAAAGTTCTTCTTACATATTTTTAAACATCGATAATACAGGTTGTGCGGAACTTACCGCGGTAGGAGCTCAGGTTCATCGTTTTTTAGAAGCAGAAATTGAAGCTTTATTGAGTCAAGATTGCTATAAAATTGAAAGAGGTTTTGAAGCCTTCCTTTCAAAAATTCCAAAGGACTGCAAACAAGAAAGTGACTGTAAGGCCCATTATCTTCATCCAGACTCATGTCATCAACCCTACATTGGCAGAAAAGAGGTGAAAGATTTTTTATCAAATGATTTTACTTCATTGAAAGATCATTACAGTTCAACTTGCCAAAAGAATTGGTCTTCATCAAATGTCTGTTCTCCAGAAGGAGTAGCAATGACTTGTAAAAATGGTCAGTGCACTTATGGGGTGAGTGAAACACGATTAAATAATTCTAGCAAATTTGAAGAAGGAGAAGTGAGCTTTGGATGTGCCCCACACGATGCTCTTTCCACAATCATCATCTTGAAGCCAAAAAAATCAGATTACCCATATTTTAGTTTAAATTGGTGGGGAAAAAGTAGAATTCAAAAAGTAAAAGGTACATACTTTATGAAGTTTTCTAAAACATCGGCAGAGAATGAAACTATAGATTTTGTGGCAAATTACTGTTTGATGAAAGGAAGTTGCTTTAATTTTAAAAAAATAGATTTGAAAATGGAAGTAGATGAAAATCTAAATGGAAATGTGGAATATAAAATTCAATTAGAAAATGATTTAATGATAGATGGTAAAATTCCTCTTAAAGAAAGAAAAAATACAGAAAGAATTATTTGTGGTTAATTAATTCTTATTAGATCTAGCTCGAACTACTGCTTCAAGTAAATCCTCTGGGCTAGATCTGACTCCATTAAAATTAAAAACCAAATCTTTCACTTCTTTATTGTCAGCGGCTGATCTCATTAAAGAAGCTGGGCCTCCAAAAACGTCTATACCCGGAGCACTTATGGCACGAGTGACAGCTTCAAGTTCATCTTGATAAGTTTTTAATTTTTGTGGATCAGTGGTTTTTTTAATTAGCCCTTCAAGCGTTCTTTTTTCGACCAAATGAATTTCTTTTGCCATGACTTTCAAAGTGTCAGTTTGATTTCTAAGCCCATTTCCAAAGGCTACGACGAAAGTTCTTTTTTCTCCAGAGTCAGAAATGGAAACCAGTATTTTTTTCTTTTCATTTAAAACCGGTTGAGGAGCATGAAAGACATCAAATGGACCAAGTTTTTTTCCTGTTTGAGTTTCATAGAGACTTCGAAGTTTAGAAGCATTAAATGCAAAGATTTCATCTTTCGCTTCCTTAACTTTAGCTTTAGAAATTCCTGGGTATTCTACTTTTGCACTTACTTCACTTAAGCGAACCAACCCTGGATTTTTATCTGTTCCGCTAAGTTTCATGACTTTATCAAAATGTTCTCTGGCCATTTGGTCTCGAAGATTTTGATCTTTTAAAATTTTCCCGGTTAACTCATCTACTTCAAAGACAATTTTCTTTTGAATATCAGCAGGCAAATGATTAAATCGATCGGCAAATAATAAAGCTACTTTCCCATCAGGGAGAGTCTTATCTGTTCCATATTTTAAAAGGGTATCATTAATGGCCTTTTGGCGAGCAAGAGCTGTGTTGATGGCCTCAAGTTCTAATTTTTCACTTTGAGATAAAGTTTTTGAGGAACTAAGTTTTGAAAATTTTTGATAAAGTCCCGGACCAAAAGCTTCAAAGTCTTCAATGTTAGCAACTTTCTTCATAAATTCTGAAAATTTAGGATTGGTGATTAATTCAGTGGTGTGATTTCGAACTAAGTAGGTGGCAAGCTGTCCATCTCCTAAGTTATCTGTACTCACTCTGAAATATTCTTTTTTAAGATCTCGTGAGAGTTTTTCAAGTTCGATTTTATATTTAACTGGACTTGATTTTTGAAGCTCGAGTAAACTTCCTCTTTTCTTTTCAAACTCGCTAATCACTTGTTGAGTGGCGTTTTCAATATTTCCCATACTCCCGTGATGATCAAGTACATGGCGATGATAAGCTTGTTTTACAAATTTCATGGCATTGACACTTGAGCCTAGTTTAGCCGTTAATTTTTCTAAAAGCTCAGGAGGAAAAGAATCAAAATCATAATTGGTATCGATAAGTTTAAAACCCCCTTGCTTTTTTTCTAAAAAAGAAAGGAGATGTTTTGGTAGCACTTCATCAGCGAGAAGCTTATCAAAAAGCTTTAATCTTTCTGATTCAGAAAGCTTGTCAAAGTTTTTACTTTCTAAAAGTTTTTTTAGGGCAGAGTTGGCCAATTCTAGACCTTCGCTTTTGGTGATAAATCGTCCCACATCATCATATGCCTGATATGATTTCACCACCGCACGACCGGTGGTGCCAGTTCCACCAAAGGCGCCAAGTGGAAGAAAAACACTTTGAAGAATGAGATCTTTTTGTTTTTGATCATAAGCTAAAAAATTAGACGTTCCATCTTTTCCTAAAAAATCTGTCATATTAAAACCAAGCGCTTGATCTTTGGCACTTTTAGCATCAATCACACCTTTGGTTCCAACAGCTAAACCTGAACCGATACAAACCGCAGAAGAAACAGGTCCACCCATAAAGCAAGGAACGGCCGCTACGGCAGCTAAAGTTAAATCGGTATAGAGTTTTCTATTTTCGGCACTTTCTTTTTCTAGAAGAAGAGTTTCGGCAAGTGAACAGTATTCTGGGGACTCATTTAAGACTTGTTCGATTTCAGGAGTGAATTGGGCGTACTCACTCCAATTTTTTTCATCTTGATTTAATTTTTTAGCATACTCACTTAAACTTTGATGAGTTTTAGAAAGTGCTAATTTCACTTCATCTTTTGAAGGAAGATTGGGATTATCGAGGTTGTACTCATTGATAAAGGCCAGTATAGGCATTTGATTTAAAATTTGAAAATAATTTTCTTTATGCTTTTTTTGGCTTTGATCGAGAAATGATCTAAGCCCATTAATAGAATAACTTTTTTCTGAGTTCTGTAAAAATTGACTAAGAATTTCGGTCTCAGATTTGTTTGAATTATTTGGTTTAGCTTTTTCTTTTGATAAAATTTCATCCAGGGGAGTTTGAACCATGAAAGATTGAATGAATGTCCCTTTAGGATTGATTTTATTTCTTCTTAAAAGTTCAGAAGCAACTTCAGTAGATAAAATTTCATAGGATTTATTTTTCTCATTTGCACTTAAAGGAGAAAGTTTGGAAAAACCACTGAATGCCCCATGAGAGGGATTGGATTTTATCCAAGTTGATTTATCTTTTAAAAAATTAGATTCGCGAAGATTGGAGCTTGATAAAGAAAGCTCTTGGCGCATTAATGGGTAGCGCTCTTTTATAGATGCGATCATTTTTTCAATTTTATCGCCACACATTTTTGAAATATTATCTGTCGAGATTGATTTCTTTTTAAACCATTCGCTATCATTGACTGCACAAGCTTGTAAAAGTTCTAGTTCATAGAGTCGCACTTCAAGCTTTACTTTTACACGATCTTTCACTCTTTTTTGAAAGTCCAAAACTTTGGCGACTCCCAAAATCTTTTCCATTTCTTTAAAGCTTTCAACCTTTTTTTGATTGCAAAAACTATGAAAAGAATCATTTAGGGCAATGCCGCGATTTTTACAGGCATTAAATTGGCTTTCAAAATTTTTGGCCCAAAGAGGTGCCTGAATTGAAGAAATAAAAAAAAAAAGAAAAAGCTTTTTCATTGGTAACTTATCGGTAAAACGTAAAAAAGAATGATTTTTTTAAACTTCTCCTGTCTAAAGTTTAGACAGGCCTAAAAATATTTCTTAGCGATTCATGTTTTTAACTATTTAAAGAGATTTTTGAGAGAATAGAGTAACTTTAAGGAGAATTTCCATGCGTATTTTTAAAAAATGGCCACTTTTACTTGTCCTTGCTATTTCGGTAAATGCCCATGCATTTGAGTTTAAAAGTTTTCAAAGCCAACTTGAAAATGCCCAAAAAGGCATGGGAAAATTTCTTGATGGCGCACAAAAGGCCATTGAAAAAGAAAAGCAAAGACAATTAGAAAGAGAAAAAAGAGAGAGAGAAAACGAAGCTTCGGTCAATGCTTATTTCCAAGAAAGTAAACTGGCTCGAACTAACGACAGCAGTTATCTAGTGAAAATTGAAAATCTTGACAAAAATATCAAATGGCTGATGATTGATGTGAAAAAAATGATTCCTGCTTCAAGCGAGTCAGATACCATGGTGGTAAAATTAGAAAATGGAAAATTTCAAAAAAGAATTTATTTCAAAGAAGGAAAAGGTGAATATCAAATCACTTATTTCACGACCGTAAATGAAATTAGAACACAGGGAACATTTACCTATTTAGATCAATTGAAAGTTCAAAATGACGATTCAAGTGATAAAAGCTTTTTACTTCCTTCACTCGAAGTTCAATCGGATGATTCAAGAATTATCGAAATTGCAAGAAAGCTAAGTGTAGGAGCTACTGATCAAAAAGAATTGGTGAAAAGAATCCATTATTTTGTGGCATCGACAATCAGATATAATGACGAAGGCTATGCCGATGGAAGTTATGTGAACGATGAAACGGATGCATTGACTGTGCTTAATACGAAAAAAACCGTTTGCGCAGGATACTCAAGCTTTTTTGCGGCCATCGCTAGGGCGTCTGGTATTAAGACCGCGGTTGTGCATGGACCAGCGAAAATTGCCAAAGGGTGGGAGTTACATGCTTGGAATGAAGTTTTTATTGATGGAAAGTGGGAGAGTCTTGATGTGACTTGGGATGATCAAGATCAAATTATTTACGATTATTTTTTAATCGATGCAGAAAAGCTTAAAGAAGATCATAAAAAAGAATCTGTAAAAAAATTCTTCTAAGCTAATAAATGTCTTTTTCATATTTCCATATGAAAGAAGTCATAAAACGCGGGCAAATCATTGCCAAAAAACTGCCAATCTTTTTTAAGGCGCTATAGCTTTTATAATCAAAAGGATAAATTGAAAGCAGTTGATTTTGATCTAGGATATTAAAAAAATAATCCGGAATAAAAGAAAAAATAAATAAAAAAGCAATGAAACTTCCCTCAGGATGGCTCGAGGTAAAAAAGACCGTGATCAATGAGAGAATTAAAAAAATGGCCAAGAGGCGCTTGTCTTCTTTTGGAAATCTTTCATCGTGTATAAAATCTACTAAAAATTTTTCTAATTTTTTTAAAAGCATAGTTTATTTTAAAAAGAGTTCACTATATAATCAACAATTTTGTCTCAAATGTTATAAAGACGAACAATATAGTAATTCAAATATTGTTATTATATTTTAAAGTAATATATCTTAACTAATTGATTTCTCGAGATTGAACAACTTTTAAATGTTTATAATATATGATATAATATATTATAAACAAGGATATTTATGTTAAAAACAGTTACTTTATTTGATGAGTTTTTAAGTAAAAAAAAATTAAAATTTGAAGCCATTATTATTGGTGGTGCGGCTTTAAATATAATGGATGTTATTTCACGAAACACGAAAGATGTTGATTTTTTGGATCCTGAAATACCTAGTGCAATTAAGAATGCTTCAATAGAATTTGCTAAAAATAATCCCGAACTCAAATTAGATCCTCATAATTGGATTAACAACGGGCCTCAAACTCTAATAAAAGATCTTCCATTAAATTGGAGAACTGATTTACAAATTATTTTTGAAGGTAAATCACTAAAGCTTTTGACTTTAGGAAGGTTAAATCTATTAAGAACAAAGCTTTATGCCTATGCAGATAGAGATATTGACTATAATGACTGTATGGCATTGAAACCTTCACTTGAAGAGTTAGAAATTTGCAAAGATTGGGTGTTAAAAGGTGATGTAAGTGAATTGTGGCCTGATAGGGTTGATTTTATTTTAAAGAAACTAAAAAAGGATTTAAAACTTGAATAATTTATCGTCTAAATTAAATCTTGATGATTTATACATTGAATTAGAATCGATTGGTTTTAGAGTTGTTAATTCGAAAAAAAGCAAAAACAAAAGCAATCTTGATATAGAGAAAATCATTATTAAATCAATTTATTTTATAGATGAAGATTCAAGAATGCTCAGTCTATTATTTTCATGGTTAAAAATTCATGGAACACATTTAATCGCTGATAAATTGTTCAAAGAGTACAATGAAGCAAAAAAATATTTAGGTGATAGCCCTTGGTTTAATGCTATTTGTGCCTTTATGTATAACGAAAAAGATATTCGATTTAAAAAAGGTGTGAAGAAACTTAAAAAAAATTATTCATTAGGCAATAGAGATCAATCTTCATTAATTAAAATAAAAGGGAGTGTTGATTACTTAGAAGAAATTGGCATTCTCGTTCCTTTAAGTGCAATTAGAATAAGAGAACAAGATGTTTTATCTATAAGTGAACTAGTAATGTTGAATTCTCAATATAGAAATAGATATATTTATGGTGCAAATTGGAGAGCTGAAATTATTACAAGAATTCAAATGGGAGCGGAAAATCCCAATCAAATCTCAAAAATTTTAGGTATTGCGAGATCGAGAGTTGGCATTGTATTTAAAGAATATATGTTGGTTAAAGATTTAATTTAGCGATCAATCCTTTAATGATTAAATCCTCTTAAAATCCATTGTAAAGCCTACTGAAAAATCATTAGTTTTATCATTGTTCATTTGATTAGTTATAACAGATTTTTCAAGCATAAAGCCAAAGTAAAATATTTCAAAAATGCCGGTTTTTAATTTTAATCCACCAGAAGATTTTTTAATGAAATATTGTGAATTAGCTAATTCAATAGAAGGCTTAAATGTATATTTATAGTATGTTTCTATTATTTGATAATTAGATTTATATTGAAGTCGCAAATTAGACTCAAAGAAATTATTTTCTTTTAAATGATTGTAAAAATAAAAACTATTACTTAATCCTATTCCCCAATTTAATCCTGAGAAGGATTTTCTTGAAAATAAATCAACGTAGATCTCAGAGAACTTAAGATACTTAAAATAGGCATCTTCAGATTCATTGTTATGTTTAAAAACTAACTCCGATGAAAATGGGCAATAGTGCAAAGTGCAATTGTTTTTGTATCCTAATCCCGAAATGATTTGTGATGATCGCGAGTTGATTTTTGCTGGAAAGGTAGAGTTGTCAATAGTATTTACTTTCTTGAAATCAAGTAAGTAAGACATAGACAAGAAAAATCTATTCTTCAAATCTTTAGTTACTGAAATGCCAAATGATTGAGATCTTGATTTTTGTAATTCAGAAATTTCTGAAAAAATTTTCTCACGATGTGAGAACTTAGTCGAAATAAGCAAACTATCATCATCAGACCAATTACCATAATAAAAATCAATTACTGGAGAAAAGCGAGAAAACAAATTTGAACCTTTTCTTCTTACGTCAACAAAGTCAAATTCAGAATTTATGCTCAATGAGTTTTTAGAAACTAAATTCATAAGGTAAGATTTAGATCCAATTGAGTTGGAATCGTTACTTAAGTAACTAAACTTTAAAGTCGTAGCCAAATAATTTGAATCAGGAATATCATTTGCCATATCTCTTGCCGCAGAGGGAGAATCAAAGTTAGAATCGTTGAAATATAACGGAGTTTGAAGTATAGATCTGGCATTAATGTTGAAAGAAAAAAAAGAAATTATGAATAAATGATATATGAGCATATTATTTTTCCTTAAAAAATTCATTAATACTCCCCCTTACTTAAGATAACGATTTTTCGATAAATTTTTTATTAATAGTCGTTTTAGGCACGTCCATTTCAAACCAAGCGCGAACATCTTCATCTAAACCTATTCCATGCATGTAATTGTAAATAGCTTTTTTAAGGCCAATTCCAAGACCATCATGATCCACATTGATAGAATCAGTAAAGGCAACAGTGTTTTTAGCAAAGAGGCCTTCTTTTGGAATTTTGATCGGATGAATTTTTATTTGATATTTTTGGGGATTTAATCCCACCGGACTGTGGGCCGTGCACATAAAACGGTGCCAGTAAGCTGAATGCAAGCACTCGGCCTTAAACATTTGTCTGACCACTTCAAGGCTATCCACCGTCTCTTGCACCGTCTGCGAAGGAAAGCCATACATCAAGTAGGAGTGAACATAAATTTGGTTTTGACTAAAGCTCTTAGTGACTTTGGCCACTTGTGGGACAGTGATGCCCTTATCGATCATGGCCAATATTCGCGGACTGGCCACTTCAAGGCCACCAGTCACAGCGACGCAGCCAGCTTCACTCATAAGAGCAGCGATTGGTTCAAAATTTTTGTCAAAGCGAAGATTGCCCCACCAAGTGATTTTTAAATTTTCTTCGATAAGTTTTTCACAGAACTTTTTAACTAGGGCAGGAGGAAGGGCCTCGTCTACGAAGTGAAATCCGCTTTGACCAGTTTCTGAAATAATGGCTTTGATATTTTCAATTAGGCCTTCGATACTTTGCGGTTCATAGCGGTTAATGTAATCTAGACTGACGTCGCAAAAAGTACATTTTTTCCAATAGCAACCATGGGCCATGATCAATTTATTCCAGCGAAAATCTGACCACATTCGATGCATGGGATTGGGCATTTCAAGCATCGCTGTATAATTTTTTAGATTTAATCCGGCAAAAGAAGGTTTGATATTTTTAAAAGGAACATCGGGACCAGATAGTTTTGACGAAATGAGCTTTTTATCTTTGATGAATTTGGTGCGAATCAAATGATCAATACTTGTTTTTCCTGCTAAATATTCTAATAAATTTTTTAAAGGACCTTCCCCGTCATCTAAAACCAAAAAGTCGATGAATTCAAAAAATCGAGTATCGGCAATCTCTCGAAGTTCTGTGTTCACATAGCCACCACCCGCGACGATTTTTTTGTTTTGAAATTCTTCTTTGATGAGTTTCGCACTAATTAAGGCACCAAAAACATTTCCGGGAAAAGGAATCGAAAATCCAACCACGTCAGGATTTTCTTTTATGATAAGTTTTCTCGTTAGATTTTCAAGTTTAGTTCGAATGATGGTTTGATGGGAATTTAATTTTTCATAAAGCGGAGAAAAGCTTTCCATCGAAGAGGCAAGGGATTCGCCGTAGCGAGAAAATCCAAATTCAGAATCAATGCTACCACTTATCAAATCACTTAAGTCATCTAGATAAAGACTCGCTAAATATTTGGCTTTGTCTTGAATCCCCATTTCTCCAAATGAATTTAAGAGCTCTGGATACTGATCCAGAGTGACAAAGCGCGGGCCTTCTGGAAGAAAATTTCTTTTAGAAATCCGAAGAGCAAGGCTTGGGTTTTTTCCTTGTAAAAAATAGACCACATCATCAATGGTGCTGATATAATCTTCACTAGCTTCGATAAAGTATTTTTCTTTTTCACTGTTTTTATTAGCTTTGCTATTTTTCTTTTTTAATACTTCAAAAATTTCTTCTAATCCATTTTTACTAAATAGACTTAAAAATAATTCCAGGCCTAAATCCACTTGTGCCACTTCATGGCCGATAGATTTTAAATAACCCGATAAATAGGCAGTACTGGGGTAGGGATTATTAATTTGAGTCATCGGAGGAATAATTAGAAGTATTTTCATATTAAATACATTCTAATTAATTCCTCCTAATATTTGAAGTTTCTTTTAAGGATTAGGCCTGAGTTTTTATTTTAATCCAATTGGATTTACGATCTTTTAATAGAGACAGAGTGATCGTCCCGGCCATAATTACAGCAATGATTGAAAGTGACCAAGAAATAGGGAATTTCCCATTAAAAAGCTCATTTAAGTAAACCATTTTTCCTCCAACGAAAATCAAGATGAGTGCTAGTCCGTATTTAATATAGTAAAATCGATCTAAAACACCACTTAGTAAGAAATATAAAGAGCGAAGACCAAGTATTGCAAAGATATTGCTAGTAAAAACAATTAAGGGCTCTTTGGTGATTGAAAAGATCGCCGGAACTGAATCAATTGCAAAAATGATGTCTGAAATTTCAATAAAGATCAGAGTTAAAAAAAGCGGTGTCACAAAACGCTTACCATTTATTTTAATAAAAAATTTCTGACCATTTAACTCTGGATGCACTGGAAAAATCTTCTTTAAGATTTTAACCACAAAATTATTTTCAAGCGTCTGCTCTTTTGAACCTGCCCAAAACATTTTTAACCCAGTTAAAATTAGTAAAGCACCAAAAAAAATCACTACAAATTTATATTGCATTAGGATTGATCCAATGCTGATAAAAAAAGCTCTAAAAAATAAAGCACCAATGATACCCCAGAATAAAATTCGGTGATGATATACTTTTGGAATGGCAAAATAGCTAAAGACTAAAGCAAAAATAAAGATATTATCAATCGCCAAAGTCTTTTCGACGATGAAGCCAGTTAAAAATTCTAAAGAGAGATTTTTGGCCAATTGTTCAGCAGTTAGATTATAAAAACTCAATAATTCGGTCTTATTTTGAACTTCATAAAGCGTGAAATAGTAAAAGAATAGATTGAAAAAAAGGGCCAGGGAAATCCAAACAACCGACCATATCCCAGCTTCTTTGGCCGAAACAGCGTGAGCATTTTTATGGAAAACCCCCAAATCTAAAGCGAGAATACCCATGATAAAAATTGAAAAGATAAGGTAAAAATGCCAATATTCAACAAAAGGAAAAACAGTCACAACAAACTCCTTATTTAAGATTTCTTAAATTATCGTCGAATATCTTGATTATCTCAAATCGATAATGTAGTTTATTAGTATCGCTTTTTGCGATAAGGAGTTTTTTTTATGAGTCCCTGGATTAATTATCATCACTTACTATACTTTAAAACTATTGCAGAAGAAGGAAGTGTTTCTAAAGCTTCTCAAAAATTACTAGTGGGGCAACCAACTCTTAGTGCTCAGTTAAAAATCTTTGAAGATACGCTTGGAGTTCAGTTATTTGAAAGACAGCATAAGAAGTTAATTTTAACAGAGCAAGGGAAAGTGGCCCTTGATTATGCTCGCAATATTTTTTTAATGGGAAGTGAAATGTATGAGGTACTTCACGACAGGATGATTCCCGCTAGAACTCATTTACAAATTGGATCCTTAGATAGTGTGCCTAAAAAGCTGACTTTAGCTTTGACCAAAAGGGCCTTGAAAATCGCTAAATGCCAAGTGAGTTTGGTGGAAGGAAAGGCCGAAGAGTTAATGAGAGAACTTATTGCTCATCGAATTGATATTGTAGTTTCAAATTTTATTCCTAAAATGGGAACGAATAATGATATTAACTACAAACTTATCGTAAGAAATCCTCTTTCTATATATGGGTCAGTGAAGTTTAAGGATCTCATTAAAAACTTTCCTCAGTCACTTAACTCTCAACCCTTTGTTATGCCAACTTATGATAGTAAGATTCGTTATGATCTCGAGCATTGGTTGAAGGCTAACCAAGTAAATGTGGATGTTATTGCCGAGACTCAAGATATTGCCCTAAAAAAATTAATGGGAGTTGATGGAATAGGTTTAATTCCCGCGGCCAATTATCAAGTGGGTCAGCATAAGACGAAAAAAGAAATTATTGAAATCGGAAAAGTAGACGGAGTATTTGAAGAACTATATTTGATAACTGCAAAAAGAAAAATAGAAAATCCCATTGCTAAAGAGTTGTTAAAAAGTTTTTCGGTATAGTATTTGTTATACTTTTTTATGATAAGATGTTTTCTTTTTATCTATTTTAGTGAATCAAAGATTTAACTTAATATAATAATAAGCCAAACAACAAGGAGGGCTTATTATGAAATTTGTATTTAAAAATATTAATCGATCTGAATTTGTAAAAGTTGTCGCCACTGATCGAGTGACAGAGTTATTGAATAAATACCCTGAATTGAAGACCCATGATGTTTCGATGACTTTTTCGATGGACAATTCACCTAGACAAAAAGGTCCTGATTCCTTTGCCGTTAAAATTTTAATGCGTGGAAAAAAAATCAAGAATCTCATCTTAGAAAAAAGAGACACCAATCTCTATGGAGCATTGGCTAAAGCATTAGCTAGTTTAAGTGAGAAGATTTCAAAAGGATTAACTAAAAATAGAGATAGATATAAACGAAACTCAAGGCGTCAGCTATTAGTCAGCCACTAATTTTTTGACAGAGCGTAGATATATTGATTTGATAGGGCCATGGATTATTCAAAAATTAAAACCGAAATAAATTCATTCATTCAACAAAGAAACTGGGATCAATTCCATTCCGTTAAAAATCTTTCCATGGCCTTATCTGTCGAAGCTTCTGAATTAGTGGAGATTTTCCAGTGGCAAACAGAAGAAAAAAGTAATTCTCTTTATCAGGATGAAGTTGAGAAAGAAAAAATTTCTGATGAAGTTGCCGATATTTTCATTTATTTGACAAGAATTTGTGAAAAAAATGAAATAGACTTAGAAAAAGCAGTTTTAAGAAAAATCGATAAAAACGCCAAGAAATACCCTGCAGAATTATCTTTTGGATCAATTAAAAAATACACCGAACTTAAAAAATAAAAAGCCCCCAATAAATTGGGGGCCTTCAAACAAAGGGAATGTAACTTAAAAAGTGGCCACAACGATACCAAACTTTTGCTCACTACGAGCGGTAGGGTGTTACTGGCAAACCTTTTTAAGTGAGGATCTTTTTTTGAGACCCTTCTTTTCAATTTCATTATGCCAAAGAGTGAAAAGTATTTTACTGATTTAACTCATCTCTTGAGTTGATTTTTATTTTTAGCATCGCTAGAATGAACAAATGAAATCAACCTTTGTTTATCTTTTATTGTTGTCCTTATTATTTTCTTGTGCCCGAACTCCTTTAACCGAAAAACGAGATGCCTTGAAAGTTTCCCCCAAAGAAATTAATTTAAAAGATGTGGATTTTCTTTCTTTTAAAAATGCTTTTAAAAAATACATAAAAGATTTTGAAAATTTAAATGTTAAAAATAAAACTTTAAACTTTGGTCCCTATGAAATTTCTTCTATAGATTATTTTAATGAATTAAAGAAACTTGAGACTTTTCTAGATTCTGAAGAAAGTTTCTACCAAGAATTAAAAACGAGATTTCTTTTATTAGAAGTCTATGGAAAAGATGATTGGTCTGAAGTCTTTGTGACCGGTTACTATCAACCAAAAATTTTAGGGAGTCTGAAAAAAACTGAAGTTTTTTCTGAGCCACTGCTTTCAAGACCTAAAGATCTCATAAGTATTTCAACTAATAAATATAAGGAAACTTTTAAGATGGATTTTCCTTTCAATCAAATGAAGGGGAGGCTAGTTGATCAAAACTTAATTCCTTATTTTGATCGTTGTGAAATTAGTTATGAAAAAAATAAAGCATTAGAGAATTTAGCCTTAGTCTATGTGGATCCAATCGAAGCCTTTGTACTTCAAATTCAAGGAAGTGGAATTATTGACCTTGGTGATGGATCAATCTTACGAATGGGGTATGCTGATCAAAATGGTCATCCCTATGAAGCCGTTGGGAAATACTTAGCTGATGTGATTCCTATTAAAGAGATGACCATGAAAAAGATCATGGATCACTTAAGAACTTTAAGTCCGAAAGATTTAAAAAATATATTGTGTAAAAATCCTTCCTATGTTTTCTTTAAAAAGTTAGATGGTGAAGCGATCACTCAATCTGGCATGAATGTGATTTCTGGTCGGACCATCGCAACTGATCTAGCCTTTTTCCCAAAAGGGGCCATGGCTTTTTTGGATTTTAAAGAAGAGAATTCACCACTTAAATCAAGGCTGGTTTTCGACCAAGATACCGGCGGGGCCATAAAAGGTGGCGGCAGGGTGGATCTTTACATTGGAGAGGGGGTAGAAGCTTTTGAAATTGCGTCAGGACTTAAAGAGAAGGCCAGTCTTTTTTACTTTTTTCCTAGAGTAAAATTTACAAATTAAAGCTTTAAAGATCTATTTTAGTTTAAAATTATCTCCATGAAAAAATTATTATTTTTATCACTGTTAAATCTTTTGGCCTTAAATGCGAATGCGGATTTAACTATTAGAAATCCAAGAATTATGTTTGCCGGTGATTCTCATTCCTATGGGAAAATGGGCGCTACTTTAGAAAGTGAACTTTCAAAAATTTCAACAGATAGAAGTTTTATGAGTAGTTGTGGTTCTAGTGCATCGACTTGGCTTAAAAAAAGTGGGAATGAGAAAACTGTTTGCGGCTTTTGGAAAAAAGAAGGAAATATTGAAATCAGACAAACTAATTTTAATAATCCTAAATTAGCAGATGAAATTACCAGATTTAAGCCTGATGTGGTGATCGTTCAACTAGGAACGAACATGGCGGCCAGTAAGTATCCAGCGAACTCACGAACTTCCATTCAAGAATTACTTAAAGTGGTTACATCTCATCCGGTCACTTGTATTTGGATTGGACCACCGGATGCTAATTCTTTGGTGGTGACAGACGAGAAATTAAAAGTGGTCAATGATATCTTAATAGAAGAAACGAAATTAGCCGGCTGTCACTTTATTGATAGTTTGAAACTTACTGCTTTCCCGATAAAAAACACCGAAGGAATCCATTACCCGAGTAGTCTATCTATCGAGTGGGGAAATAAACTAAGCTTACTAATAAGAGAAATTTTAAGTTCTATTTTGTAAAAACGATAAAATCAGCAAAATGTCCAAATTTTAAATGACCATTTTTGAGTTCATTAACCTCTTCTTCACTGAGATCATTGAGATTAACTATTTTGAATGTGCTTATTTTATTATTGGTCAGCTTATTAAGTCTTGCAATGGTGGCATCATAAAAATCTGTATGAAATGATCCTGCGATTAAAAAATTTAATTCCTTTTGATTTTCAAAAACTTCATTGGCCATCACCGAATCTGTCAGACATTGAGCTAAAAAATATTTTTCTAGTTTATCTTTAGGAACATGTCCCCCCATACTTAATTCAAATCGTTCAAGGTATTCTGGCCCACCCACAAAATGGATACTCGGAATGAATTTTGGGTCAATGCTATTGATTCCATCTTTCATCACTTTTTGTTTCAAGCTTCGTGGGAGATTCACACCAAAAACTTCAAACTCATCAAAGTTTTTTATAGCTTCAAAGATTGTTGCGTATTCTAAATTTTGTTTTCCTGCAGTATTTAAAATAAATTCGTCACTTGAAATGACTCCAGCTTTCAATGATTGAAATTGAATAGTGGTATTTAAAAAATCTGGGTGATCTAAAAACTCCCACATTAAAGCTTTGGTTTTTTGAGGATAATGATTTGATATGCCATCAACGATTTCTTTTTCTGCTGATTGGATGAGTGGATCATTGTGAAATTCTCCGAGCACATAAAATAAAGTTTCATTTGTCTTTGAAAGCAATTCATTAAATGAAATGCTTGATTGATCTTTAGTAGAATAAATTTCAATTATTTCAGCATGGGTGTATGTTGAAAGGCTTATTATTAAAAAAGTAATCAGTGATTTCATATTAATCCTTTTGATTAAAAAACGGTCAAGTAAAGAGCCGCACCTAAAATTAACTCATCCTTCATAAGAGTCGAAGTTTTTCGATCGTCAAATGTATCATTAAGTTTTGTTTCAAAATATCCTTCAATGAGTGCTTGTCTTGATAAAAAATACATAAGACCTGGGTGAATAACTAAGTCTTCGTGGTTTTTAGATTGTAGTCCACCTCGGTGATGAGAAAAGTGTGCACCGGTATAAATTTTATGACGGTATTTTAATTCAGTATTGAATATAAAACTATGATTAAACATTTTGTATACAGAAAGATAGAGACGATCTTCGTTTGAAAGTGTTGATGCTTTGTTTTTATTTCGTTCATAGAAATGATGGCGCGCTTTAAACTCCAATCCTATACCATTGCCCATTTTTCTTTTAAGAATGATTTGTGGGATAGCCTCGCTATCAAAACCCCAGTATTTTTTTATTTTCGAATCTAAAACTTTTGCATATTTTGCTTCAAAATCTAGACTCAGGCCGTGGTCAGCTTGATTTAAGATTCCTTTTCTTCGATACATTCCTTCTAAGAGTTCAAAATATTTACTCGTCTCAGATTTTTGATAATCTTCGATGACATAAGAATTATAAAGCCTCAACTCATCTTCTTCTGTCAGGGTATACATTAATGAAGTTTTTAATGAAGTATACAATCCATTGACTTCATGTTGTTCGCTGTCTTTGATCTGCTCTGTAGCCGCCACAAATTCTAGGGAAAATTTGTCGGCAACATTATTGTATTCACCCTTATTGATAGTCGTGGTGGAGGTTTGTTCTTGGGCAAAGCTTGAGAAAGAAATGAATATAATAGGGATTAGCTTTAAAAATTTGTTCATATTTGTCTCATAAGTTAATTATTTTCAAATAAGTCTGAATGTGGGAAACTTCATATCAATTTTGATTTTTTTTGTATAGGAATAAACGCAATGAAGCATAATTTTAAGATAACCATTCCCTTAGCTATTGTAATCACATTACTAGCGGTTATTTATCAAAGAACGACAGGGCCTACTTACCCAAAAAGAGTGAAGCTTTTAATGAGTAATAATGAAGAAGTGACCATTAAACTTCCTCGAAGCCATGGGGGGGAAACCAATGCTCCTATTGAGATTCCAAAACTAAATGCCACCATGTCCGGTACGGTGACTTTTAAGCGTTATCCGACTGATGATCCATGGACGACGGCAAGTTTAATCGAAAAAAATAATCAGTTAACTTTTGAACTTCCTCATCAGCCTCCTGCTGGAAAAATTATCTATTATTTAAAAATTAATCTAGATGGGAAAATGCAAGAAATTTCTTCAGAAAGTGATCCAATCTATATTCGTTTTAAAGGTGATGTGCCCACATATATCTTAGCGCCACACGTATTTTTTATGTTCTTATCAATGCTATTTTCAGCACTGGCTTTCGGTGAAGCTTTGTTTAATACAGAGAGCTTTGTAAAAATTGGAAGAGCGACACTTGGAGCTTTGGTTTTTGGTGGATTATTTTTAGGGCCTTTAGTGCAAAAATACGCTTTCGGCGTCTATTGGGCCGGATTTCCTTATGGCTGGGATTTAACCGATAATAAGCTTTTAATTGGAGTCATCGCTTGGAGTTTAGGAGTTCTTTTCACCTTAAAGTCCAAGAGACGGCTTCCTATTATTTTGGCAGCTATTGTTTTGATCATGGTCTATTCAATTCCCCATTCAATGCGAGGAAGTCAATTTGATTACGATAAAGGCAAAGTCATCACTACAGATAAGCATTAGGGATTTATTTTTCTAACTTATTCCAGTTTGATTTTATAAAGTTTGCCGCGTTTTCAGCAATAATCTCATTGAGTTTTTCTCCTGCGTGACCAAAATTATAATCTATTTCAGTATTGCATTGGTGAAACTGATCAAAGAAGCAGTCTTTGGCAAAATTTGGACAAAAACTTCTAATGTTTTCATTAGAAATAACCATTTGTTCACTCGGTAAAATAGTAGGATAAGGATCACTACACATAAAAATACCTGGTGAAATCTTAGGCAAATTTTGGTGAAAAAGTTTTGAAATCCATTGAGGAGAAAGTTTAGGATATTGCATGGGGAGTAGGATGATATTATTTTTCATGGAAAGTTCTTTAAGCTTTAAGTAATTATTTTTCAAAACCTCATATCCATACAGAAAATTTTGTAAGTGATTCTTTGGAAAAAAAATCGCCGTATGAATAGCACTCGATGACTCAGGTAAATAAATTTTTTCATAGTTACTTTGATAGAAATTAAGAATGAAATCAAAATCAGATTTTGCCACCTCAACTAATTGAGTGAATATCCAGGGAGATTCAAGTCCTACATGATCAAAAGAGATAAGCTTCTTGATGAAATAAATAGAAGCTGTCTTATAAAAGTTTTCTTCATTTAATAAATACTCATGATGAGTTTGAAAAACACCTTTTTGGCCTTTTGAAAGTGATATTTTTCCTAAGACTTCTGCCATAATGTCAAAAGTTATCCATTCTTCGAATTCATAATCTTTAAATAAATCTTTGGTACTTTGCTTAAATTGAAAATCATCGAGATAATCTAAATGATGAGAGGGAATAGTCGCCAGATAATCAAAGAACTCTTCTTGAAGAATGGCTCGCTTTGATTGAAAGTATTGAGCTTTCAATTTCTCGTTTTTAAGCTTTTCAGATTTATAATATTGATGAAACCAATAGAGTGACTGAGCAATTTTGGTTTTTGAAAAAAAACTTAATAAACTCGTTTTTTCATTTTTATCAATGATCATCTCTCTGTCATTGATGCCGATCATAGAAATAATTAATTGGGGATGATATTCTTTGATTCGATCAAAGTTTTGAACATAATAGTGAGAGTTAACGGCAGAGAGACCAAGATTGATGACTTTAAATTTTTTATTAGAAAACTTTAAAGTGTTTAATTTCTTTTCCAAAAGTGAAGGCCAATCTCGGTTGGCATTGAATGAAGGTCTAGGGTCAGTGGTGGATTCACCAATGGCCACTATGGTGTAATCAGCAGAGTGACTAGAATCGTGAGGGACATCTTTCATTTTTTTGATGATAAAATGTGCGGCCCAAAATGCACCTTCGATTGCAAAAACAATAGAGATAGATAAAGTTAATAATAAGAAGAATCGTTTTATAAAGGACCTCTAATGGTTCCAGCTTGATAATCATAGACTAAACTAGCCCCCGAATGAGCCGTTTGAAATAAATAGTAAAAGACAATAGATAATAATAACCATTGTAATACAAAAAATATTTTTTGATATTTTTCTATAGATTTTAAGTGCATCAGAATCTCAAATAAAGAGACAAAAACTAAAAAGATTAATCCTTTTTGAGCCAGTTCTTCATGATGGGTAATCTTAAAGAGATATGAAAACTGTGATTTGATAGCTTCAAAGGCGACATCTCCAAGATAGAGCGAGATGATATAGCTTGCAATGCTTGGATAGAGAATCCAGCGACTAATCAATAGATCCTTACTTATCCAGTTTGAATTTTTTTTAATAAAAAATTGGTATAGTCCTAAGCCCTTAAATATCCAAAGAACCGTAATACCAACGATGGGAAAGTGGACAAACATGGGGTGAAATAATTCTGGACGCATCATTTTTTTCTTGTGAGTTAATTTTAATATTTGATATACCAAACTATAAGTGTTTTTAGGAGTCCTTTTATGCATAAAGTTTTGAAATTTAGCCTGTTTTTTTCATTGTTCTTGGCTACTTTTAATATAAGTGCCAATATCGTTGATTTCAAAGCGGTTGTAGAAAAGTTAGCCTCAGCTGAAATGGAAGGTCGAAAAGCGGGAAGTCTTGGAAATGAGAAGTCGGTTACTTTTATCGAAGACATTTTTAAATCACTTAATCTTTCGGTTTTAGAAAGTGACCTAAAAGAAGAGTTCACCATTTTTACTGAAATGGAAAAAGTAGGTGACAACAATTTATTGATCTCTGGACAAATAGAACCTTTATTTCAACCAATTTCATTTTCTCAAACAGGAAATTTAGATCATCTAGATTTGGTGTTTGTTGGCTATGGAATATCTATTCCCAAAAACGATGCAAAAATTATTTATGATGACTATGAAGGAGTCGATGTTAAAGATAAAATCGTCATAGTTTTAACCGGAGACCCTGGTGTGAAAAATCCGACTTCACCATTTCGGGATCCAGATTATGTCAGCTATCAATCTCTTCATTATAAAATGAAAAATGCCATCAATCACGGGGCCAAAGGATTTATTTTGGTCTCAGACCCCTTGTCAAACACCCGCTATCCAGAGGAAGAGCCACCGAGATTTAATGGCTCAGAAGGGGGCGGAGATCGTTTTAATATTCTTGCAGGATATGCCACAGTTCAATTTATCGATAGTTTTTTAAATAAAGAAACACTGCTTTCATTGCAAGAGAAAATATTAAAAACCAACAATCCAAATTCGAAAGAATTGAATTTGAAAGCTAGTCTTTCTGTTAGTTTAAAAAAGAAAACTGGAAGAGTGGCCAATGTGATAGGAATGATAGAAGGTTCAGATGAAGTTTTAAAAAAAGAAATCATCGTTATTGGAGCTCACCTTGATCACTTGGGTTATGGTGGAGAATCTTCTTTAGAGAGATTTACAGAATCAGATAGCCACTTAAAATTTTTAATGAATAAATATCAGAAAGCGAGAAAGGCTTTTTTTATGGGACAAGGGAAAATTCACTTCGGAGCAGATGATAATGCTTCTGGTGTGGCCATGGCCTTAAAATTATCTGAATGGATTAAAAGGCAAAATTTTAAGCGCTCTCACTTAATAGTCTTATTTAATGCAGAAGAAGTTGGCTTACTTGGTTCAAAAGCTTTTGTTGAAAATTTTGTGACTCATGAACAAAAATGGGGAACAATTAAGGGAATGCTTAATTACGACATGGTCGGTAGATACTCAGAAAATATTGCTGTCATGGGGACTAAAACGGGAATAGAGTGGAATTCAATATTATCTCCGATTCAAAGTACCAGCAAGTTTGAGTTGAAAGAAGATGCAGTGGGATCTAGCGATCATGCTTCTTTTATCAATAAAAAAATTCCTGCCTTATTTTTTACCACAGGCGGACATCCGGACTATCACACTTCAAGAGATACCGCTGATAAAATAGTTTATTCTGGGATGGATGCCATTTTTGATTACTCAAAAGAATTATTAGTGAATCTTGAACAAAGTCCAATAAATTATAATATCGATTATAAGGATCCTGGAACGGATACACGACCTAGAGGTTATGGGGCCCATTTAGGCTGCATTCCAGAATTTTCTCAACCTGATTCTGTAAAAGGGGTCATTTGCTCTGGAGCTGTAACTGATTCCCCTGCAGAAAAAGCGGGAGTGGTCGCGGGAGATATCATCACACAAATCGGCGACATTGAAATTCAATCAGTGTATGACTTAGCTTTTGCCTTAAAATACTATCGGGCAGGAGATGAAATTGAATTAGTGTTTAAGCATGATCAAAGCATTGTGAAAGTAAAAGTCATTCTAGCTAGAAGTAAGCGTTCTTAAATTAAATCCACTTACTTTGCACGACCACAAGAGTGAAAAGAAGTGCCATAAAAAAAAGTGTATCGATGACTTTCGATGAAACTTTAGAGCTTATCTTCTCACTCCACTTGGCATAATTGATCAGTGTTAAAATAAATAACATAAAAAACTTTAATTTAATCCAAAGAGGAAATGGTTCAGAATGTTTAAAACCTAGTCTGGCAATCAGACCCATTCCGGCAACAAAGATAAAGAAGTAAGAAAGATATCGAGCAAATTTTTCAGTCTTAGTAAGTGGTTTTTTTGAATAGAAAAAACTAATGACTAAAAAGATAAAACCTAAATGCAAAAACTTGTAAAATTCATAAGAAATCATAAAGCCTCGACTCAATATTTTTTATGAATTTTACAATGAGTGTTCTTAAATTGAAATTATTTTTTTAACCAAACTTTTGAGTCGCAAAATTCGATATCCCCATCAAAAACATCACTTAAAAGTTCATATTGCACATTCCCGTTCTTTTTAGTTTTGTTGAAAACTAAAAACATCCCATTTCCTCCACCGACACCAATGTTCAAGCGATAAAGATCGAGTCCTTTAAACGATAATGAAACAATTTTTTCAAGGGTAAGATCATCAACATCTTTTAGTGAGTCAAATTGTAGTTTGGCAACCAAAGTCTTCTTTAGCTCTTTATCCATTCGAGCAGTCTTTTTTTCGAATTCTGCTTCTGTCATATCGTATTCAGGTTCAAAGTATTCGATGATCGTTTCAGTCACTTTAAAATGCTTATTCTCGTAATCTTGATGTGTCGAACATCGTCCGATATATTCAGTAGAACCATCTGGTAGATCTTTATATGCATCTTTGTAACTTTCAGTTCGAGACATATCTTTCGCAAAAACATTAAGGGTTAAGGCGAAACTTAAAAGAATAAATGTATGGCGCATGTGGTACTCCTGGTTAAAATTTAGGGATTTCTAACAGCTTCACTCTTTTATGTAAATGTGATTAATTGTCACTCTGCTATCTAATTATTAGATAGCAGAGTGTGTAGAATTTATAGTGGGTCTTTTCAATTTCTTACTATATGTTAGGAAAGAACACAAAAGAGGTTATATATGAAGTTTTTAAGTTTGATTTTTATGCTGGCAACCTTTCAAGTAGCGGCCAATGAGCAATGTAAAAAAGACTTTTATTATTTGCAAAATAAAAAAGAAGTTTCCTTAAATTTTGAACGTGAAATTGAAATTAAAAATACCAGAGATTTTAAAAAGCTTAAATCTGCCGAGTTAAAAGCGGTAAAAGATTATATGAAGTATTTAGAATTTAAATTTGATGAAGACAACTCATTGTTTGTGACGACCTCACAATATAAAAAGAAAGAAGACAGCACCAGCCTAGGTTATAAAATTTCTGTCTCGGATGGTGGTGATGAATCTCAAGTTAACTACTATATAAAAATAGATCCAGGCACAGAAGATGTGGCCTATTTAATCCTTTATCGTCACTGGCATAATCAATCTCCTGAAAGAGATTATTTATGTGAAACTTACTAAGAAATTGCTTTTTTAATTTTTCGCTTGAAGTTTCGAAATGAATGCCAAAGAGCGTTTTTCGGGTTGAAATAATTATTGGTTATTTTTAAAAAAATTGAAAAAGGATTTCTCTTTGTGAATAACTGTTTGTTAAATGAAATTAAATTTCCTAAGTTTACAATTTTATCATTAAATATATCAGTATTGATAATTTTTAAAAAAAGCTGATGATCCAAATGATTTGGGTCAAAAATATTTCGCTGTTTAAATTCTTCTTCACTAAAAGTTCCCCAGTTTATTATTCTTTGAAAATAAACCTGATCCACTTTATATTTTTTACCAAGCTCGATAAATTCTGGCATCTCTTTAAAGTTGTGGTCTTGAACAACAAAATCAAGTCTTAAAAAAGTGATTTCATCTCGAGAGCGAAGCATGGATAAAAAATCAAGATTTTTCATTAATTGATTAAAATCGCCTCCTCGGCGAGTCACTTGATAAGTCATTTCAGTTGCCGCATCGATGGAAATACAAACTTTGTGAATATTTTGGTGAATTTTGTGCATCTGAGACCAAGCATCTCTCGTAAACAAAAGACCATTGGTCATAATCTGAATATTTAAACCAGGATGTTTAGTCCCTTCGATTTCAAATAATAATTTTCGATAGTGCTTTGAAAAAAATGGATCTCCCGAACTGCAAATAACCAGTGTGGTTTGGGATAAATCCTGTTGCATAATTTTTTCAACCAAGTTTTTTATAACCTGATCTTCTTCATTGTCGAGAGTGGTGATTAGCTCTGTTCGACAGCTTGGACAAGAGAGATTGCAAGTGCGATCAAAATTGAGATTAAAAACCTTAGGTTTGAAAGGAAATAGGCTAGAAGCACTAAATGGCCCCTTATTATATTTGGCGACTTTAAAGCTGTTTTTATGAGGTATATTTTGATTTAAAATATCAGGACAAAGTTCTTTTTTACAATAACTGTAAGAGCCATCTAAAATACTATTTCGAATCTGATTATATTTTTCTCCGTACCATATTTCATCGATACTTTGTTTATTCAAGTCTCCGACAATCTTTGGCACAAGTGGCGGGGCACAAGGATAACAATCTATTCTTCCATCGATTTGAAAGATAATGTCCATGTACTCAAATGGTTTTGGACAGATTTTTTGATTTAGGCCGACTTGATTTTCATCCATTGTATTTTGTTATTTGAACTTGTATTGAATGACAACTTTTTGAAGTTTTCCATCTTGATCTTTTATATTTGATAAACCTTCAAAACTTTGTACTCTTTTACTTTGATCTTCATAACAAAGAACCATTGGTGGAATGAAGGCTCGATAGATAAGATTACTTGGAATGACTTTAAACCAAGTCTGACCATTTTCCCGCTTTAAGATACTTATTTCAAATTTATATTGATCAACTTTTTCGGTGTTGATGAAGTGAACACTTCCTCCCGACTTGATTAAAGATTCATAATTATTCACTAGAAAATTATGGAAACCAAGACCCGCTATGGAATCATTTTTTAATTCAATTTTAGATTTGTAAGTGATGTTTTTTTCTGTTTTCTCAATGAGAAGATTTTTTTTATCTTGATCTATTGTAACTTTTTCTGTTTTTTTTCCTCTGACATCCTCAAAAAGGTAGTTAGGGCTTATTGGTGAGTAACTATAATTTGACTGCATTTTACCAGTCAGTTTCTGATCTTTATCAAAGTACTCAGTAGACAAACTTAAATAAGTACCGTTCGGTGATATTTCAGCTTGATGAATTTCAGTATAAAGGAGTTGATCGCCAATTTTTGCAGTTCCTGTAATTTGAACGGCAAATGTTAAGGGAGAAAAAATCATCAATGTGAATAATACTAAATCTTTCAAGTCAAACTCCTTTTTATTTATGCGACTTAATCTTACTTAAAATGCTCACAATTGACTATGCCTAGTTGAAGAAAAAATGAATCTATGTTTGAATAATTATATGCTAACAAAATTACTAATTTTATTACTTTCTACATCTTGCATAAATACCAAAACTTTCTTAAACACTGGTGATTATCGAGATTTTCCTATCGCTGTAGATTGTGAAAAACCTGAGGATGTTTCTTTAAATTTTTCAAAAGATGGGTTACCTAGTAAAAGAATTGACGATAAGGGAGTAGAGTTCAGAGAAATTTTTAGTCCAGACGGAAAGCGAAGACCAATCTGCATTTTTAAAGATATGACGCTTTTAGAATTTTGCCAGTATAAAGGCGAAGATGAGGTCGCTCCTTACTGGGTGGAAAGTTATAAAAAGATTAATGCTGTTAAATGCAAGGAAGTGCTCCATTGAATCCAGAATATCTTGAATTATTCTCTAAACTTAAATCAGAAGTTTTAACCGCTTCTATTAATGATTTTGCCCCCCATGTGGAAAAAAAACTTGTCTATGAATTAAAAGTTCCTAACGACCTTGCCGAGATGGGACTGCACATGGCCTTGAATAAAGTTTCGATTGTGAGGGCCTTTAAAGAGGCCGGTGAATTGTTCCCGATCACCAAAGAGCAATTTAAAAGCTATCAAGAGAATGAATGCCAGTTTCGTTTTTTAATTATCCAACCTTTTGTTTTGATACAAAAAGCCTAATAGCTTTAATCTATTGACTTATAGATTTAATAGATTGTATTAATAATCTCAAAGCCCGTAAAATAATCTAAAGAAAAATAAACAATAGTGTTTATTAAATTTGGGAGAATTTATGGGAACAATTATTAATAGTAAGATTATTGATTTTAAAGTTCAGGCTTATCACAACAATGCGTTTAAGACTGTCACTCAGGAAGACTTAAAAGGCAAGTGGTCAATTTTCTTTTTTTATCCAGCAGATTTTACATTCGTTTGTCCGACTGAATTAGGGGATATGGCCGATAAATATGCTGAACTCCAAAAAATGGGTGTAGAAGTTTATTCAGTTTCTACTGACACTCATTTCGTACATAAAGCTTGGCATGATGCAAGTGAGACAATTAAAAAAATTAAGTATCCAATGCTTGCTGACCCAACAGGATTATTAACCAGAGCTTTTGGAGTACACATTGAAGAAGCTGGTCTGGCTTACAGAGGAACATTTGTGGTTAATCCAGAAGGCTTAATCAAGCTAGCTGAAATCCACGATAATGGTATCGGTAGAAATGCAGATGAATTACTTCGTAAAGTTCAAGCTGCTCAATTTGTTGCCAGTCATCCAAACGAAGTTTGTCCAGCAAAATGGAAACCAGGATCAGATACTTTAAAACCAGGTCTTGATTTGGTAGGAAAAATTTAATTTTAAAATGAATTAAAGGTTAGATGAGACAGAGGAGATGTTATGTTAGATCAAAATATGTTAGAACAATTAAAAGGTGTATTTTCTAAATTAGAGAACAAAATTTCTTTAAAAGTAGATCTTAGCGAGCATCCAAAGCAAGATGAATTAATTAAGCTTTTAAATGATGTGAGTTCTACTTCAGAAAATATTCACTTAGAATTTTCGACAGCAGCCTCCTCTGTTCCTCAATTTACTATTTTAAAAAATGATCTAGAAACCGGAATAAAGTTTATTGGTATTCCCGGTGGACACGAATTTACTTCATTGATTTTGGCCATTTTAAATTCGGATTTAAAAGGGAAGTTTCCCGATGAGTTCATTTTAAATCGTATCAAGAAAATTAAAGGTCCTGTGAGACTTCGAACTTTTATTTCTTTAAGCTGTGAAAATTGTCCAGAAGTGGTTCAGGCGCTCAATTTATTTTCGATCATTCACTCAGATTTTTCTCACACTATGATCGATGGCGAATTCCAATTAGATGAAATAGAAAGATTAAAAATTCAAGGAGTACCAGCTGTTTTTGCTAATGATATTTTATTGAGCTCTGGAAAAATTTCACTGACAGATTTACTGAGTAAATTAGAAGCTCATTTTGGAGTTGAAGAAGTGAAAGATGAAACTTCAACAAAACTTGGTGAATTTGATGTGGTCGTTTTAGGTGCAGGACCTGCTGGTGCCAGCGCGGCGATCTATGCAGCTAGAAAAGGTCTAAAAACTGTCGTTGTGGCAGAGAGAGTCGGTGGTCAAGTGAAAGATACGAAGGGTATTGAAAATCTTATTTCTGTTAAATACACAGAAGGAAGTTTACTGGCCAATCAATTAAAAGAACATATGGAAGAGTATCCAATAAAAATTTTAGAACATAGAAAAGTAGATTCTATAGAAAATTTAGGTGATAAAAAAATAATTTTTTTAAATTCAAATGAAGAAATTATTGCTAAATCGATTATTGTCGCGACTGGTGCAAAGTGGAGAGAGTTGAATATTCCTGGAGAAAAAGAATATATTGGAAGAGGCGTTGCTTTTTGTCCACATTGTGATGGGCCTTTTTACAAAAACAAAAAAGTTGCCGTTGTGGGTGGAGGAAATTCAGGAGTTGAAGCCGCTCTTGATTTGTCTCAAATTGTCAGCGAAGTTGTTTTATTTGAGTTTCAAAATGAATTGAAGGCAGATAAAGTTTTAGTAGAAAAGTTGAAAAATACTTCTAACGCAAAAATATATACAGGTGTAAAAACCGAAGAGATTTTAGGAGATGGTTCTAAAGTTGTCAGTATGAAATATTTAAATCGCGAAACAAACCAAATGCATGAAGAAAAATTAGATGGAGTTTTTGTGCAAATCGGGCTATTGCCTAATTCTCAAATGGTCAAAGAACTTGTCGAAACCAACCGCATGGGAGAAATTGTTGTCGATACCAAAGGGCATACATCGGTTAATGGAATTTATGCAGCAGGTGATGTGACGAACATACCATTTAAGCAGATAATTATTTCAATGGGTGAAGGAGCTAAAACAGCATTAACTGTTTTTGAAGACCACCTTTTGAAATCATAATTCAATAGTCGCCGTATCGATTAACTGGTTATCTTGATTGTATGTTTCGATTAATAGCTTTTTTTCTGTTGCGATAAGTTTTGTAAAAGTAAGAGCATATTGATCAAAAGCAACTCGATAAGGGTTGTCAGCACTTGGAGAGTTTGGTTTTCCTCCTGCTGGGCCTGATACTAAATAAGTAATTCCATCTTTTTCAGAGCGTTCATACATATGAGTGTGACCACTTAAAAGGAGAGGTACTTTATATTTTTTCATGAGTGGCTCAAGTCCTAATTTCATTTTAATGACAGCAAGACTGGTAATTTTATTTAAGGAAGAAGAATAAACTGGAAAGTGGGTTGCTACAATGATTGGTTTTTTTAATTCATGAGCATTTTTGAACTTTTCTTTAAGCCAATTCCAAACATATCGCTCCTCAGAATCTTTCATGTAATAGAAATTGCTATTTAAAATAACCAGTTGAAGTTTAGGAAAATCATAAAAGAGATTTCCGTAACTTTCAGCTTCTGGCCATCTCATGTATTTTTGAAAAAGTGCCGGAGTTTTAAATCCTTTGCTTCCTCGATAATCATGATTACCTACTGCTGCAATTTGAGGAATGTCTTTTAAATAGCTTTGAGCTCCTAAAAAATATTTTGCCCATTCACTTTCATCATCTCCAGTTTGTACGACATCACCACCATTGATCATAAAGTGCATAGGGTCTCTTTCTTGGTGATAATTGATCACTCTGGCAACTTCTGTGTGGCGATCTAAGAACTCTTGAGTATCACTGATGAATCCAAAAACAAATTTTTGATCACTATCATGGATGCTTGTAAAACATTTTTTGGGAAGTAGATTTTTTTCAAAAAGTACTTCTTGATCAGTTGAACTGATCATTTGAATAGTCTGAGCTTCACCACAACCAACCATTTTAAGGTTTACTTGGTATTGTGTATTTTTTAGATAATCAGAAGTTGATTGATTAAAAAATATTTGATTATTTTCAATAAGGGTAATCTTTTTATTTGTATTCAATTGAAAATTTAAAATAATTTTTCCGTCAGTGTGATAGAGCATGTAGGGCGGTACTTTAAAAATAGTTTCATCTGCAAATATGTTCGATGAAATAAAAATTAAGAATACAATAAAGCAATGAGTGAATTTTTCCATTTTATTCTTCCATGAAAAAAACTGATTAAAAAATGTTCTTACTACTATTTTTTATTTAAATTATTAATTTAACAAGCTATTTAAGTTTAGATTTGATTAAGTTTCTGACAAGATTACTTTAGGATAGAAAAGCTACCGACTTTTTTTGTCGGGCATTGCATGATCAGATCCTAGGAGAAATTTTCTTTGTTTTTCGCTAAAGAGATTAAGAAATTCTTGAAATGTTTTTTTTGAAAGATCTAATGAATTGGGAAGATAAAGGTGAGTCTCTTCGACTATCTTCTCAGTTGTATAGAGTCCATTAGAATTATTTATATCTAACAAATTTTGGGGATGAAGAAGCCATCTTTCAATCATGGCCTTATCAACTTCTAAATGGAATTGCAGTCCATAGACATTCTCTCCATAGCGAAAGGCCTGTTGAGGGCAATCTTTTGACTTAGCTAGATGAATACAATCTTTGGGTAAATCAAAAGTATCTCCATGCATCTGAAAAATTTTTTCTTTGGCTTGAAAATGCTTTAAGACGGGATCACTTTTTCCATCTTCTGTTAAATGTATATCCATCCAACCAATTTCTTTGACTTGATTTTTATAGACTTTAGAACCGAGAACATGAGCAATAAGTTGAGAGCCAAGACAAATTCCTAATACAGGCTTATTTTGTTTCATCGCATTTTCTATTAATCGGCATTCTGTTTTTATATGGTGATAACGCTCACTTTCATAAACTCCCATGAAACCACCAAGTACTACTAATGCGTGATAGTGATCAATATCAGTTTGAAAATCAGGTTGTCTTTCGAAATTGACGTATCTAATTCGAAGACCTCGGGATTTCATTTCAGGATTGAGTGTTCCAAGAATTGAGTGAGCGACATGTTGAAAGACGATGACTTTTTTCATTTCACAATTTTTGTTTCAATTAAATAGGGAATATTAAAAAAGCCCATTTGATATTTTAAATCAACAAAGGCTTTTCCGGGAATGAGGGTCTGATACTCTTCTTTGGTCAGTGAAATTGAATCATAGGTTTCTGGTAGAAATGCATAAGATGTTTTGACAGGCATTAAGACAAAGGCCTTATATAAATAACCTCGTCTGGTTGACTCTAAATCCTTATCTAAGATGACCAATTTTTCTGACATTACTTTAGATTGATCTAAGAGATGATTAAGGGCATTGAGAGTGCCAAAGCTAAATCCATGTAATGCAAAGAGGAAAAAAAACTTTAGTCCTCTTGGGCTTTTGGCATCTTGAGTTTTTTTCGTTAAGTAGGGATTTAGTATTAAATAATTAAGAAGTAAAAGTGGAAGAGAATAGAGGCTTAATTTTATAAATGCCGCTTGAAAATGTATTGATTGAAAAATGATGATGGAAAAAATAGCATACTGAGTTGACAGGATACTTAAAATTAATAAATGAAAGGTGCTATCTTTTTTCTTTTCCATAGTAAATCATTTTAGTTCATAAAATAAAAAGTGAAAGATTAAAATCTTCAAAACCAAAACGATCAAGTATAAAATTTTTTTTCAAAATATAAAATCTTTAAAAACTGTCATATTATAGATTGAACGAAAGTGAGGATTTATGGGCATAGATTTAAATTCAAGATTCAAATTTGAGCATATAAAAGAATTTTCTGATAATGAAATTATTTTTTCTGAAGGCGACTCCGGAAGGGATCTCTACATCATTTCTGAGGGTGAAGTGGTGATTAAGAAAAAAAGTGACGTGGGCGAAATTGAATTGGTGAGATTTTCTCGGGGCGACTTTTTTGGAGATATGGCCTTATTACAAGGAATACCACGATTTGCTACTGCTTATTCAGTAGGAAAAAGTAAAATACTTATTTTGCAACCAGGGGGATTTCTATTAAAAATCAGACGTGATCCAACTTTTGCATTCGAAATGTTACAGCAATTAAGTCTTAGGGTAAAAAACTCTTCAGAGAAATACATTCAAGCGGTTTCTGATGGGAAATTTCAAAATCAAAAAGATGTCATTATATGATTACGAGTGCCAATAGTTTAAAAATGGTCGTTATTTCTGATCTTCATCTTGGAAATCCATTTTCTAAATATCGTAATGAAATATTAAGATTTATGCGTTGGGCGGCAAGTGAGAACTACGATATTTGCATCAATGGAGATGGGTTAGAAATTGCTCAAGCTTCGTTTACTCAACTTGCAGAAGAAATGCCAGAAGTATTAAGAACGCTTGGTGAACTCAATAAACTTGGCACAAAAGTTTATTATGTTGTTGGAAATCATGATATTGCTCTAGAGCACTTTTTAGAGGATTTTGGGAATTTAAAAGTATGCCCTTTTTTAAATTTAACCTCTGGAGCTAAGCGGATAAGAATAGAACATGGACATCTTTACGACCCCTTTTTTGTCTCTTTTCCTGTTTTATATGAATTTTTAACTCGTTTAGCTGGACTTTTTCTGGCAATTCATCCAAATCTTTATAAGCTATGGATACTTTTTGAAAAACTTCTGACAGTTTTTCGCTCACAAGATTCTGGAATTAAGGGTGAACCGGTTGAGTTTAAAGAAGCCGCTATAGAAATAAGCCGACGAGGGTTTGATGCGGTGGTATTTGGACACACCCATTATCCTGGAAAAGTAGATCTTCAAGATGGGAAGTTTTACTATAATTCCGGTTCATGGCTTTTGACTCGGGATTATATAGTGATTGATCAGGGAAGAATGGAGTTGAAAAATTACTAGGCTTTAAAGTTTTAAAAAAATCTGCTAAGATATTTAAAAAATTTGAGGGAGTTTATGGGAACACTTAAAGACGCATTTTTAAAAGCAGGAATCAAACCACCGACAGATGCTAAATCTAATAATGTTCGTGAAAAAATAAAAAAGAAAGCTGTGACAGAAGCGGTCATTCATCAGGAACAAAGAAATTATTGTGAAGCCTGTGATCAAGTAAAACCAGATGTGGAGTTCTATAAGCATAGAAACCCAACTACCGATGCAGAATGGATTTGTCTTCGCTGTGCAGATCAACTTCAAATCCAAGATAAGTTTCGTCAAACAGCTCAAAGTGATACATCGATTAGAAAAATGTTTCGACGAGAATTTGGCCCAACTATTCAAATTGCCCCAACACCTAAAGACAACAAAAGTAAAGGTGGCGATGCTAATGGAAATCGTTAAAAAAACATCCTTGATTCCATGAAAAAAACTCAACATATTTATGAATCAAAGCCACTCGATGCAAATGGTGTAGCTCATTACACAGAAGAAGAAAATAAAACTTGGAGTTTTTTACTTCAAAGACAAAATGAACTTATTAAAAATCATGCCTCAATAGAATTTATTAAAGGTGTTGAACGTTTAAAGTTTAATCAAAAAATTCCACAGCATTTTGAAATGAGTGAGCAATTGAACAAATATACCGGATGGGGCGTAGAGCCTGTACCGGCATTGATTCAACCAGAACAATTCTTTGGCCTATTGGCGAAGAAGAAGTTTCCAGCTGCTAATTTTATACGAATTCCAGAAGAAATTGACTATATCAAAGAGCCAGATGTCTTTCATGAGCTTTATGGACACTGTCCATTGTTAACTTTAGAGCCTTATGCAGAATTTATGCATTACTATGGAAAACTGGCCATGCAGGCGGATCATAAAACCAAGGTGAGAATGTTTCGTTTGTTTTGGTTTACGATTGAGTTTGGCTTAATAAAAGAGAACAGTCAGTTTAAAGCCTACGGGGGCGGAATACTTTCTTCAAAATCTGAAGTTATTTATTCAACAGACAGTGAGGTTCCACTTCGAATACCTCTAGTGGCAGAAGACGCTTTTTTAACTCCCTTTCGAATCGATATTCTTCAGCCTTTATATTATTATATAAATTCCTATGAAGAATTATTTAAGTTAATTGAAAAAGATCCTTTAAAACTGGCCATAGAATCTATGGATAAATTGGATTTTCCTCCTAAATTTCAAAAAAAGAGCAAGCACAAAGAAGTGGCCTGTTAAAAATACTTATGAAAGAAATAGAGAATTGGACATTTGATAAAAACAAAAACTGTCTCTTTCGAGTGGTTGAATTTAAAAGTTATTTAAAAAACATCTCATTTGTAAATGCTGTTGCGTATCTTTCAAATCTTCAAAATCATCATCCAGAATTACATATTACATTTAATCAGTGTCGAATTGAATTAACCACTCATGACGCCAATGGAGTAACTGAAAAAGATTATAAGTTGGCCTTAGAAATCAACAAGCTTTTACTTTAATAATTTATTTAGTTTTGATTGATATTCAGTGTACTCATCACTGTTAAAAAAGTTGATGTAGAGAGTTTCAACTTTGGCACGGGCCCAAGGTGTACGTCTTAGAAATGTTAGACTAGATTTAATACTCGGATTTTTTTTAAAACAATTAATATCAATAAATAGGGCCAGTTCTGAAAAACCATAAAACTCGACAAGTTCAGTAAGAATGACTTCTAAAGTTTTACCATGTAATGGATTTGGATTGTATGGTTTATTCAAGAAAAATCCCTCGTTTTTTTATGATATATTAATTTTAAATTCTTGAGTATAATTTATTTTATGAAATACATAATTTTTATACTATTTATTTTTTCAATTAATATTCACGCGGAAACTTTTAGAGAGCGAATCAAAGAAAGGATCAAGGAAAGAGTCATAAAGAGGATGGAAAAAAAGCCTGCCCCAGAAGTTTTAGATTCAATAAAATTGAAAATAGATAAAAGTGGAGAGTATTCACAAAAATTAATTATAGATGGAATAGATAGATATTTTAAAGTTTATGTTCCAAGTTCTCTTGATTTAAATAAAAAAAATGCACTTATTTTTGCATTACATGGTGGCGGTGGAGATATGACCATTCAGTCAAATGACAAATATTACCACCAAAAATCATCAGCTGAAAAAAATGGATATATTTTAGTTTTTGCGAATGGATATTCTGATTTTAAATCAGGTAAGTTGGCAACTTGGAATGCTGGAACATGCTGTGGTAAAGCTCGAGAAAAGAATATTGATGATGTAAAGTTTTTAAGTTCAATTGTTGAGACTTTGAAGAATCAAATATCAATAGATGAGAAAAAGGTTTTTTTTAATGGAATGTCGAATGGGGCGATGATGAGTTATAAAATGGCCTGTGAAAAAAGCTCATTAGTAAAAGGAATAATGGCCGTAGCAGGTACTGATAACACACTTGAGTGTCATCCAAATGAAGCGGTATCGATCCTTCATATCCATGCTAAAGATGACGATCATGTTCTGGTTAATGGAGGATTTGGCCCAAAGGCAGTCAGAAAAGCAAGTTCTGCAGATTACAATTCAGTCATGGATTCTATCAATAAATGGGTGAAAATAAATCAATGTCATAAAACACCTAAGCGAGTTCTAGAAGTTAAAGGTGCCTATTGTGATTTATATTCTCCTTGTAAAAATGGTACGGAAGTCAAAGTGTGTTTAACTGATGATGGTGGGCACTCGTGGCCTCAAGGTGAAAAACCAAGAGGCGGTAAAGGTTCCATGGCAATTGATGCGAATCAATTGATGTGGGATTTTTTTAAAGATAAGTAACAAAAAAAAGTATGTAAGAAATTACATCTTTATTCTTTCGTTCTTAGGATCATAAAATGGTTTAAAGTTAACTTCGCAAGGAAAAATATTTCCAGCAATTTCTATCGTCCATTTTCCATTATCAAGATAGGCCTGATCGACAATTTCTCCACCCTCTATCATCGCAAGACCAACAGCTCCACCAACCGTGTGGCCATAACTTCCTGCTCGAACATAGCCAACCATCACATCTTTTCTTCTGATGATTTCAGCGTGATATAAAAATGCTTCTGGGTTATTCACTTTTACTTGGACCATTCTGCGTTTCATTCCACCATTTTTTTGATCTTGCTCTCGCTTTTTAACCAGTGCTGCTTTCCCAATAAACCCATCTGGTTTTTTCATATCAACGGCAAAGCCTAGTCCTGTTTCATAAGGACAATCTGTGTTGTCGATATCATGTCCATAATCGCGATAACCTTTTTCCATTCGAAGAGAAGCAAGTGCCTTTAATCCGGCATGAGTTAGGCCAAAACTTTTTCCTGCTTCAACAATTTCATCATAAACATGAGTGGATTGCTCACTTGGAATATAAAGCTCATATCCTAATTCTCCAAGATAAGTGATTCGCACGCAAAGAGCTCTAGCAAAACCGATATCTATTTCTTTGGCACATCTAAATGGGAAAGCTTCATTTGATAAATCAACACTTGTAATCGATTGAAGTAGCTCTCGAGATTTTGGCCCTTGAATATTTAATTGCCCATAAGCTCCAGTGGCATCAAAAACAAAGGCGTGAGCATCGTTTGGAATATTTCTTTTTAGCCATGTTTCAGCATGTCTGTGCATTGTATCTGTTACCACCACTAAATATTTTTCTTCACTAAGTTTGGTTACAGTTAAATCTGCTTCTAATTTTCCATCATTATTTAACCATTGAGTATAAGTAATTTGTCCGATTTCATTGTCGACATTGTTAGCAGAAATTTGGTTCAAAATTTTTCCAGCATCGCGACCTTGTACAAAAAACTTACTCATGAAAGACATATCCATTAAGATCACATTCTCGCGACAGGCTTTATGTTCTTTTTCCCAATATGGAAACCAATTCATTTTTCCAAATGATAATTGATCAACTTTAGCTTCTGCTTCAGTTGGGGCATACCAATCAGCTCCTTCAAATCCAGAAACATCTTTAAAGTAAGCTCCCGCTTTTTTCAATCGATCATGAAATGGAGATTTTTTTGCACCTCTTGCTGTCTCATAAGTTTTAGTCGGGTAGTGACATGAATAAACGAGCCCTAGGGATTCTACAGTTCTTGTTGCTCTGTATTTTGGGTTATTTTGATAAACTTGTAAGCGATCAATGTTAAACCCAGTGACATCCACATCTGGATTCCCATTCATTATCCAATGGGCCATCACTCGACCAAGTCCACCACCAGTTAAAATACCAATAGAATTTAATCCGGCAGCAACAAAATAATTTTTGAGTTCCGGAGCTTCGCCAACAATGGGACGAAGATCAGGAGTGAAGGATTCTGGTCCACAGAAAAATTTCTTAAGACCTACTTGCATAGTGATTGGAACTCGACTCATGGCCTTTTCTAAAAATGGAGTCATTCGATCCCAATCAGGATTGATTTCTCCAAATGAAAAATTATTTGGAATTGATTTAATATTCCAAGGTGCACAAACTGGTTCAAATAATCCCACCATTATGCCACCAACTTCTTCTCTAAAATATCCATACGAAGATGGATCTTCTAAGACTGGCATATCTTTTGGTAAATCTTTAATGTCTTCAGTGATGAGATAATAATGCTCTGTCGCTTGATTCGGAATATTGACTCCACAAATTTCGCCAAATTGACGGGCCCACATTCCAGTACAATTAACAACAAATTCCGCTTTGATATTTCCGTATGGAGTGATCACTCCAGTGACTGCGCCTTTATCTTTAGTGATTCCTAGAACTGGAACTTCTTCGATGATTTTTGCGCCTTTCATCCGTGCGCCTTTGGCCATGGCCATCGTTGCATCAACCGGATTCACTCGACCATCATCTTTTACATAAAAACCTGCTTCAAGGTCACTGACTTCCGCAATAGGAAAAAGTTTTTTTATTTCACTTGGAGAAATTTCATGAACATCCACTCCACAATATCGATTGAATGCCGACACTCTTCTAAATTCTTCTAATCGATCTTTGTTACTGGCACATTCAATGAAACCAACCGGTTTAAATCCCGTTGATAATCCCGTTTCTGCTTCAAGTTCCGAATACAATTTTTTAGTATACTTTCGCATTTCAGTGGATGTTTCAGAAGTTGAGCCAAAAGTCACCATGAGACCGGCAGCATGCCAAGTTGTCCCACTAGTTAATTTATCGCGCTCTAATAGAACCACATCTTTCATTCCCATATGGGCCAAGTGATAGGCGATAGAGGTACCGATGATTCCACCACCAACAATGACGACACGAGCTTCTTTAGGTAAAATGATGTTTGACATAGTGCGCTCCTAAGCTTTTGACTAAATAAAAAAATACGACAGAGAACACTATCTAATATGATTTTTTCCGTCAAATTTTCCTCACTCCTTGAACGTTTTTTTTATTTTTTTGCAAATTTATAATAGGTTATAACTTTAATTTAAGGTCTAAGAATTTTTTTTATGGTATGAAATTGATCTTTAAGATTAATAACATTTGAAAGCTTAGGAATTATTATGACTCAAAAATTTGAATTAGTTTTTGAAAGAACAACGAATTACCCAATTGAGAAAATTTGGAAGGCGTGGACTGATCCAGAAACCTTAATGAAGTGGTTTTGTCCAAGACCTTGGAAAGTAGTTGAGTGTAGAATAGATTTAAAACCAGGTGGAGAATTTTATACAGTGATGCAATCACCTGAGGGAGAAAAGTTTCCTAGTGAAGGTAGCTTTTTAGAAATTGTTCCATTAAAAAAAATAGTTTGGACAAATATGCTTTCAAAAAATTATCAGCCAGTAAAAAATGAAAAAATGGGATTTGCGTTCACGGTTGTTTTAACTCTTGAAGAATCATCTCAAGGTCTCATTTATCGAGCTGTAGTTTCTCACGCTGATGAAGAAGGAAAGAAAACCCATGAATCAATGGGCTTTCAAGAAGGTTGGGGTTTAGCCTTTAATCAATTGCTTGAATTATAAGTTGAGATATGAATTTTTTTAGAAAACTTTTTTTTACAGATATCGGTCCAATCATAAAACTCGGACGCCAGAGACCATTAACAGAAGTTGATTTGCCACCTCTTCCAGATCTCATTAATCCAAAAGTAGATTATTTTAATGATCAGGATTTAAATTTAAAATCACCGATAAAGTTTTTATTTTCAACAATAAAGCTTGGAAGAAAAGAATTAAGTAAGGCCTATACCTGGTATTTTTTTTCAACCATTTTCTCGCTGCTTTCTCCGATGGTTTTGAATAATTTTTTAAAATTAGTTGATAGAGGAGTCCTTTTTAATGATGGACCAAGTTTGTTATTTTTTGGAACAATGCTGGGGCTACTTGGAATATTGTCAGGTGTTTTTGTTCATCAGTACTTTTTTCTAAATTTACGTTCCTATCAAATCTTGGTTAATATTTTAAACAAGTTTATTTTTAAACATAGTTTAAAGTTAAATTTAAAATCAAAAAATTCAAATCCGGTTGGTGATGTTGTCAATCATATGAGTTCAGATGCAGAATCTGTAGCCGACTTTACATTTATTTTTGCTGATTTAGTTTCAAATATCCTGCTACTAGTTGGTATCGTGATCATGTTGTTTCACTATCTTGGTAGTTCGACTATTTTATCACTCATCATTTTAATTTCGTTTTATCCCGTGACAAAAATGGTCGCGAAAAAGTTTACTGCACTAGATGATGAGATGATGAAGTATAAGGATCAAAGAATCAATCTCATGACTCAAATTCTCAATGCTATTAGAGTGGTGAAATACTTTGCTTTTGAAGATAGCTTAAAAAAAGAAATTCTAGATTTAAGAGAAGAAGAATTAAATAAAAGGAAAAAATTGGCCCATTTTGAAGTTCTATCAGGAGTGAGTTTTTTATTTGTCAGTCAATTGGCCCTTTTTGCTTTGTTTTTGTCTTATACCCTTAATGGCAAAGAATTAAATGCTCCTCTTATTTTTACGACGATAAGTTTATTTTCTTTGCTCGATGGACCTTTAGGAGAGATGGCCCATATTATATCAAGATTAACCAATTCATTTGTGGCAGCTAAAAGAATCATTCATTTTTTATCGGCCGATACAAAAAAAGAGAGTTTACCAATAGAGGATGGTGCATCTGATTTTATAGAAGTGAATCATTTTTCGGCCAATTATTTTCAAGGATCGGAAGTCTTACATGATATTAATTTTAAATTAAAAAAAGGCGAGAGCTTAGCGATCATTGGCGAAGTGGGCGCTGGAAAAACCAGTCTGCTTTATGCACTTTTAGAAGAGTTAAATACAACCAGTGGTGAAATAAAATACTTTGGTAGTTTAAATCGACCTGAAATGGCCTATGTTCCTCAAGAAGCCTATATTATCAATTCAAGCCTTGAAGAAAATATTTTATTTGGAGAAAGCTCAGATCAAAAGTCCATTGAAGAAGCCTTGTATTGTTCGGCATTTGAAGATGATATAAAGTTGTTTAACAATGGACTTAAAACAGAAATTGGTGAGAAAGGGGTCAATCTTTCTGGTGGCCAAAAGCAACGAGTTGGTCTCGCTCGAGCAATTTTAAGTCAACGAGATTTGATTTTATTAGATGACCCTATTTCAGCTGTCGATCATTTGACTGAAACAAAAATCATGGAACGACTTATTTTTTCTAAGTGGAAAAATAAAACCAGAATTATGGTAACTCATCGACTCGATTACTTAAATTCTTTTGATAAAATTTTACTTTTAAATCGTGGTCGGCAAATGGCATTTGGAACAGTCGATGAAGTGAAACAACATTTTATGTTTCAAGAATATTTGAAGATTCACTCTGAAGAGATGTTGAAAAATAATTTAGAGGTCTCAGAGCAAAAATTAAATGAAAAGATTGAGATTAAAATCGAATCTGGAAGAATAACTGAAGATGAAGAGCGTGAAACTGGCGCTGTCAAAAAATCAATTTATTTTGATTATATAAAGTCGCTTGGTGGTCATACTCATCAAAAATTGATTGTTGGATTATTAGCAATTAGCGCCATCATTGCGGGTCTTCTTCCATTGGCGCAAAAATCTTGGTTATCTTATTACTCAGAACATATAAAAGAAATTAATTCTAATCATGCGCTTTTCATTTATGGGGCCATCGGAATGTTTGTCTTAAGTTTTTCTGTGGCAAATAATTTCTTTTGGCTTAATAGAGGAATTAAAGCTGGTAAAGATCTCCACGATTTAATGCTTAAAAGTATTTTCAATGCTCCAATCAGGTTTTTTGATTCAACGCCAGTCGGTCGAATACTGCAACGTTTTTCTAGAGACGTAGAAAGTGTAGATATCCATTTGCAGTGGAGTTTTGTCGCTGTAGTGAATTGTATTTTACAAGTTTTAATTTCGCTTGGTCTCATCATTTTTCTTATTCCTTATTTGATTTTGGCCATTATTCCTATTTTGTTTTTATATTATAAAATTCAAAATGATTACAGAACTTCGGCCCGTGAAGCCAAGAGACTCGATAGCATTTCTCGCTCTCCACGCTTTGCTCATTTTAAAGAAACTCTGCAAGGCTTAATAGTTATTCGAAGCTATAAAAAAGAAGAGTGGTTTTTGGAAAATTTTTTCCAAAAGCTAAGTTATAGTCAAAGAATGTTTTATGGGCATTATATGCTCAATCGTTGGTTTTCTTCACGTATTCCAGTCATTGGAGGCATCATTTCCATCATAACTGCTTATGGTGTTATATTATTTGTTAAAGCAGAAGTGATAACATCTGGAACGGCCGGTCTTTTAACCATCTATTCACTATCGTTTTGGGGCTATTTAAATTGGGGAGTCAGGGTTTTTTCAGATATAGAATCAAGAATGACTTCAGTTGAAAGATTAAAGTTTTACGGAAATATAGAAAGTGAAAAAAGCACCATTGGAAATGCAGAAGTAAAGCTTGATCAATGGCCAAGTTCTGGTGAAATAAAAATTCAAGATATTAAAGTTAGGTATGCTGAACACCTTCCATTAGTTTTAAAAGGTTTAAGTTTTGAAATTAAAGGTGGAACTAAGGTTGGAATAAAAGGAAAAACTGGCTCAGGGAAAAGTACGTTTTTCCAAACACTATTTAGATTTATTGAACTTGAATCTGGCAGCATTTTTATAGATGGAATAGATATAAAAAATGTTCCTTTAAAAAAATTAAGAAAATCATTAGCAATTATACCTCAAGATCCCATTTTATTTATGGGATCGATTAGAAAGAATTTAGATCGTTATTCACAATATTCAGATCATGAAATTTACGAAGCTTTAAGGCATGCTGGTTTGGATGAATTTGTTGATTCACTTCCTCAAAAATTGAATGAAGAAGTATCAGATGGTGGATCTAATTTTAGTCAAGGTCAAAGACAATTATTTTGTTTAGCCAGAGCACTTTTAACTAAGGCGAAAATCATTGTAATGGATGAAGCAACAGCCAGTGTTGATATAAAAACGGATGCTCAAATACAAAGAGTCATTCGAGAAGAATTGAAAAATATTACTTTAATTATTATTGCTCATCGTTTAGGCACGATAAAAGATTGTGATCAGATTTTTGAAATTAATAATGGAGAATTAGTTCATGGCACATACTGAAATTATTTGTGATGATGCCATACTTTGGTTAAATCAATACCAAAGTAATAAAGGTGAAAGTATTATCGCTTCACTTCCCGATGTTTCAGAATTTTCGGGAATGGATATAGAGGATTGGAAAAAATGGTTTATCGAAACGTCTGCCTTAATTTTAAGTAAGACCGATCCTGATTCAGTGACTTTGTTTTATCAAACAGATATCAAGCATCAAGGTGTATGGATTGATAAGGCATTTCTTTGTCAATTAGCCGCTCATCAATTAAATATTTCTCAACTTTTCCACAAGGTCATATGTCGAATACCTGCCGGCAAAACGACTTTTGGACGTCCAAGTTACTCCCACATTTTAGCCTTTTCAAAAAACCAAAAAATAAATTCAGCATTATCAACACCAGATGTTATTCCAAGCATGGGAGAGAAAACTTGGGAGCGAGGTATGGGAGTTGAAGCTTGTTTATTCATCAAAGATTTTTTACTACGAGAAACTAATACTCACACTTTGATTCACCCCTTTTGCGGTGAAGGTCTCATGCTACAAATAGCAAACAAGTCAGGTATCAACGGAATCGGAATAGAAAAAAGTAAGCGCAGAGCTTTAAAAGCCAGATCCATTGTTTTTGATTTAGACACCAAAAGATATTCTTAAGATATAACTTAAATTAATATTTATAGCCAAGTAACTGATCAAAACTTTCAGTTATCCTTTTTTTTTCTTACATAGAAATTATCTAACTTTTTTCTATTACAATAGAAATATTGTTTAAATAGGGAGAGCTATGAAAAATCTAAATAAGACAAAGACATTTTTTTTAACACTATCCATTTCATTTCAAATGAATGCATTTTCCATCGAAAAAAATCGAATTGTTGTAAAATTTAAAACAACTCCTGAAAACCAAATAGTAAAAAATGCGCATCATTTATTTGGTAATACTTATTTCTTCTCAAGTGAAGAATTTCAAAAGCAAAGAAATATTATTTCTCAAACGAATATTGAATATATACAAAAAGAGCAACAATCAGAAAAAAGAATTCTATCAGAAAAAAGCTCTATCAAAAATTTTGTAGATAAAAATAATTTTGCTAATTCATTTAATGACCCAATGCTTAGCAAAGTTTGGTCGTTTTCTGATGCCAAAAATGGTGGGATTTCTGTTTTAAAATATTATCAAAATCAAATGAATAAGGCGGTTGATCCGATTACTGTTGCGGTAGTTGATACAGGTGTTGATTTTAATCATGAAGATCTGAAAGAGGTTATGTGGATAAATAGCAATGAAATAGCAGGAAATGGAATTGACGATGATCAAAATGGATATATTGATGATATTCATGGCATCAATACACTTGTTAGAGATCAAACTGGAAAAGCAACTGGTAATGTTTTAGATACACACTCTCATGGAACTCACGTGGCTGGCACAATCGCCGCAAAACAAAATAATAAAAAAGGGATAGCAGGTATTGCATCAAATGCTAAAATCATGGCACTGAGAACGGTTCCCAATAATGGTGATGAAACTGATGTAGATGTGGCAGAAGCATTTATTTATGCGGCCAAAAATGGGGCAAAGCTAATTAACTGTTCATTTGGAAAATATAAAAATGAAGGGGGAAATTTAATTCCTGATACTCTTGAGCATATCGCTAAAAACTATGGTGTTTTAGTGGTAGCAGCCGCAGGAAATGAATCAAGTGATATTGATAAAAGACCTACTTATCCAGCAAGTTTTGGTAATGATAATTTACTAATTGTAGCCTCTACTGCTAAATCGGGATCTTTAAGTGGTTTTTCAAATTTTGGAAAAATAAATGTTGATATTGCTGCTCCTGGATCAAGTATTTATTCAACTGTTCCTAAAAATGGTTATGAAAGTATGTCTGGTACTTCCATGGCCACTCCCACAACGGTTGGAGTTATAGCAGAACTTTGGTCTCAACGTCCTGAATTAAATTACCAAGAGATTAAAGATTTAGTGATGAATACGGTTATTTCCAATCCAAATTTTAAAAACAAAATGCAATCAGGTGGGAAAATTGACCTTTACGAAGCTTTTAACAAGTAATTTTTAAAAGCTTTTTAGTGTCAAAAAGTCATGCTTCGACTATAATCATCTACATGATGAAATCAATTTTTATTTTAATAATTTGTAATCTTTTTTTATCTTTTTCTATTTTGGGAAAAGAATTTTTTTTAAAAAATAAAATTGAAAAAGTTTATCCCAATACGAGCTTTAAGCGGGAAATAAATTTAAATTATTTTCAAACATATTTTGAATTGCATGAGTTAGAACCTGATACTGAAACTTTTAAGTCAAAATTAAAAGAGCACAATAAAGCTCGGGCTTGCTTGTTCTTTTTTTCAAGAAAAATAGACATGGATCATATCAATCGATTTGGAAACGAATTGATTGAAAAAATTAAAATCAAGAAAAATTTTAAAAAAGTTGAAGAACGAATTCTTGGCAGCATGAAAGATCCAGTGGAAAATGTCGAAGATCAATTTTACGATGGATATAAAGCCTGTAAGTTTATAGCTGATCCAATTGTGGTAGAAAATTACAGACGAGATTTTAATCTGGATGGAATTTTAAAATTAAACATTGATCCACAGAAAAAGATAGAATTGGCTTTTAGAAATAGACCTTATTTAAAACAAGCTTTTTCCAATTATTATCAAGCTGTCTCAGAGACCAATCAAATAAAAGAAATAAATAAAAAAACAAAAGAATTGATGTTAAATGCTCTTAGAAGTGGCCAGTGCTTAGAAGCAGTTTCTTTCAGTGGTGATTTACTAGACCTCACGCAGATGCTTGGAAGTTTTAAAAAAGATGTAGGACATGATCTCATTGCACTAAGAGAAAAGTTTCTTGAGCATATAAAAAGTGAAAAGGAAGAGATTTTAAAAGCTGATCCCATTTCATTTTGCACCTTTCCTATTCTTGATTCAGACAAAACTGAACTAAGAAGAATGAGAGAAGAAGATTATAAAACCAACATTGCGCTTTATGAATATTTTGTAATAGACTCTGAAGTATTTCATCCTAAGTTTCAGTCATTAATTAAGTCAGTAGAGAAAAAAGTAGATTTAACGATTTTTGATCATGCCCATGCGGCAATTTCATTTAACCAAATGATGCTGATGCATTTAGGAATGATTGACGTTATCTATGGTCAAATTCTGGATAATTCCCCTGAAAAATGTACTGAACGATATTTTGAAATATTTCAAGATTGTTTTAAAAAAAAGAGCTATGAACTTATTCCAAGTGACACTTTGAAAAAAATTCTTTGTATTGATGATTCGAATGCAAAATTAAAAAGAGAATGTCAAATTACCTATGATGAACCCGAACTTTAAATGAATGAAGTAAATCTAGAAATACTTTATCAAGATTCTGACGTTTTGGTTTTGAATAAACCAGAAAATATGATTGTTCACTCTAGTTTAGATAAAAGTCGAATAAACTTATTGGATATTGTAAAAAAGAAATTTCCTGAAAATGAAGTCACTTTGTTGCATCGATTAGATAAAGACACTACTGGGACTATATTGTTTTCCCTAAATCCTAAGGTAAATTCCATTTTAGAAAATCAAATTCATCTAAAAGAATGCGAAAAGTATTACTTGGCCTTAGTTAAAGGACAATGGAATATTGAGGAAGTTATTAAAGATTTTCTAAAAAAAGAAAAGCAAAATGGCATAGAGAAAATGGTTAAAGTCCATTCTGGTGGTCAGGTCGCCATTTCAAGTGTCAAAACCTTAAAGAATTTCTCAGACGAAACATTATTAGAATTTAGGATTCATACAGGAAGAATGCATCAGATACGTGTTCAATCAGCCTTGAGATCCCATCCACTTGTTGGGGATGAACTTTATGGGGCTAAAGATCCGAGAGGTTTTTATTTGCATGCCTTTAAACTATCTTTTCATTTAAATGGAAGAAAAATTGCAGTCACTGCACCACTCCCTGAAAAATTTAAAAAATTGGGATATAAATTTGAAGCTCAGTAAAACCATTTTAATACTTTCATTAGTTTCAATGATTGCCGATATTGCTTCAGAATCATTGTACCCAGTTATTCCATTGTATTTAAATACAATCGGCGTAGGAGCCATTTACATTGGATTTTTAGAAGGTATCGCTAATCTTATTTCCGGATTGAGTAAATCTTATTTTGGAAGATTTTCTGATAGTGTCACTTCTCGAATGCCTTTTATTATTTTTGGTTACTCCTTATCGACTATCGGTCGATCTTTTCTAGCAATAATACCTAATCCATTGTGGGTTATTTTCATGCGTTCAACAGATAGGCTGGGAAAGGGAATGAGAACATCTGCACGAGATGCAATGTTATCTGAAGAAGGGGACCATTCAAATCAAGGTGCCATATTTGGCTTTCATCGAGCTATGGATACGACAGGTGCAGTGATGGGGCCGATACTTGGATTGTGGTTATTACATATTTTCAAAGATGATTTTTCAAAAATATTTTTAATGAGTTTAGTTCCAGGTCTATTATCTTTGGCGCTTTTAAGACTTGTTAAAGAAAAAAAAAGAATCGTAAAAGAGAATACAAGACCAAAAATTTCTTTTGTGAGAAATTTTTTAGATTCATTAAAGTACTGGAAAGTTGCCAGTCAAAATTATAAAAATATTTCTGTCTTGGTTTTTCTGTTTACCCTCATTAATTCATCCGACATGTTTTTACTTTTAAAAGCTAAACAAAATGGGGCCAGTGATCATCAAGTTATTTTATTATATATTATTTTTAATCTCGTTTATGCGGTCTCAAGTTTTCCACTTGGTAAAATGAGTGATCATTTTGGAAGAAAAAAAGTTTTTTTATTTGGAATGATGTGCTTTGCTGTTATGTATTTTGGCATTAATTTTTCAAAAAACTTTGAAACTCAAATTTTATTGTTTTCAATCTATGGACTTTTTAATGGTGCCACGGAAGGAGTGATGAAGGCCTGGATCGTTCCTCATTGTAAAAAAGAAGATTTAGGTTGGGCCCTAGGATTTCAAGGAAGTATGGTAAGCGTGATGGCCTTTTTTTCAAGTTTTCTTGCTGGAATGGTTTGGCAGTTTTTAGGTCAAGATATTTTATTTTTATCTACAGGGACCTTAGCCGTTCTACTTTTAATTGTATTTGGATTTAAAAAAGGAATTCACTAATTGATATTTTTTGCTAAAGCATAGATACCGGCTGGCAAAATTCGATCATCAAACTTATGTTTTACACCTAGTTCTCCAACAACCACATCTTTTTTGAATGGTGCTTCGAGCATGAGATTTTGTAATGCATCTGATTGTACACCGTGTGTATGACTTGATAAAAAGAAAAATGAGTTCTCCCCACTTAATACCTTAAAACAATTCATCACCATATCGTGAATCATTTCTTCAAATTCCCATTTTTCTTTATTGGCTCCATGTCCCCAGCTAGGTGGGTCAGCTAAGATTCCATCATATTTAAAGCCTTTTTTCAGAGAATGTAGGATGAATTGATTCACATCCTCTTGAACGAATTTAATCTTCCTATCATCTAGGTCATTTAGTTTTACATTTTCAAGTCCCCAATTGAGAACTCCTTTAGAACTATCTACATGAATGACTTCAGCACCACAGGAAAGAGCAACGATACTGGCACAGCCTGTATAGCCAAATAAATTTAGAAATCTTACCGGCCGTTTTAGTTTGTTTTGTAAACGAATTATTTCATCACTCAATTGATCCCAGACTGCGACTTGCTCAAAGAAAACTCCGCAATGACCAAATGAAGTAAATTTTAATTTAAATATTAAGTTTTTATCTTGAATCGTTTTGTACTTAAAAACGAGATCTTTTGGTTCACCACGAAGATGTTTCCATTCACCACCGCCATCATTTTTTCTGATGCAAATCGAAGAGGCCTGCTTCCATTCTTGAGCGGTTTTTCTCTCTTTCCAAATGGCCTGAGGAGTAGGTCTAACGACAGTTATTCCACCGATATTTTCAAGCTTGTTTCCAAAGCCTGAATCAATTAATTCATAATTAATAAACTGTTCACTGATTAAATTTTTATTCATAAGTCCTTATAGCAGAAATCATTTTAAATAGGCATTTTTATTTGTAAAAATTACAGAGTTATCTTATTAAAGTAAAAAAAAACAGGTATGAAGTTAAAATGAAGACTTTATTCCATATACTTTTGATTGCTTTTATTTCATGCCTTTCAGTTCAAACTTATGGACGAGATTCTTTAATTGAAGGAACAATCGATGGCCTAGATATTCCAAATACTCACTATGTTATTGATCATTTATATATAAGAGGGCAAGCTCCAAGAAATCTTTCAGACATCCATAAATTAAAAGATCTGAATGTAAAAAACGTTCTTATATTTAAAAATCAAACGAAAAATGAAGTAGATATTGAAAAAAAATGGCTACAAGATGAAAAGATAACTTTTCTTCATTTAGACTTTCCTTGGAAAAACATTGTTGATGAAGTGAAGGTTTGTAAAATGGCGGTACAAGGGATTTTGTTTTTAAAATCTCACGGTCAAAAAGGTTCGGTAAATTATTTTCATTGTACAGTAGGGGAAGATCGCACTGGTCTATTGGCAGGTCTCTTAACTTTAACTTCTAAACCGCGACTTTCAGTTAAATCTATTTTTAGAGATGAAATGTGCCAGAGGGGATTTGCGGATGGAAATCCTGGAAAAGATTCTCATGTTGCCCAATTAGTAAAAGATAATCTCACCCCATTATTTTTAAAAATGGCCTATATAATTACTAAGCAAAACGGAAAAATTTCTGAGACTGATTGCGAAAAGAACTTTAATAACGATCCTCATTTTCAGAGTTCAATCTATTCTAAAACTCATTTGTTTCAGTGTGCCAATTAATCTTTTCATTGAAAGAGCTTAGCTTTGTGACTATACTGAAGTTAATTTCATTGCACCCTTAGCTCAGTTGGATAGAGTAGCTGGCTTCGAACCAGTTGGTCGGGAGTTCGAATCTCTCAGGGTGCGCCACTTAAAATCTTTGCAAATTAAATAGTTCGGTTATTCCTGACGGGAAATGTCGGGTATTCGCGCTCGTTTACTCCGGAAATTTTTTCCCTTTTTTTAAAGTCTGATCAAAAAGTATCCGTATAGGAAGGACAACAATTCATCTTGGAGTTTGAGATGTTAATTAAAGTCCTACTTATAAGTTCTCTTTTAACGTTTAAAGTGAATGCGATGGGAGGGAAACGACCAAAACCAACTCCAGCACCTACTCCAGTTCAAAAACCAGCACCAGTTGAAAATCCTCATGCTTTTTTAAGTCCATGGAATAGTTCTTCTACAAGTATTGTCATTGATGCTTATGAAGGAAATTCTATTGATTGGAATAAGATGGCAACTGATCAAAAAGTTGTCGGTGTTATTCATCGATCTAGTATTGGCTTGATCACGGATAAATTGTATTTATCTAGAAAAAAAATTGCTCTTGAAAGAGGCTATTTGTGGGGAGCCTACCATTTAGGTCGCCCGGGTGATCCTATTACGCAAGCAGAATTATTTTTAAAATTAGTTGATGGCGAAAACGATACGCTGATGATTTTAGATCTTGAAGATACCAGTTCAGGAAAATTTATGTCACTTTCTGAGGCCGAAATTTTTATGAATTATGTCTATGAGAAAACTGGAAGAATACCCATAGTCTATGCAAATCATGCGACAACAATCGCTTTAAATAAGAGATTTTCAAATCATTCTTTGTTTTTACAATCTAAACTTTGGTATGCACGATTTAAATCTGAAGTCACAGATTTTCCAGTGGGAATTTGGAAAGAATATTTCCTATGGCAATTTTCAAGTGAAATTAATTGCAGCAAAACAGGAACCTGTTTGTATAATGTGCCAGGGACATCATCTGATATGGATGTAAATGTTTATTATGGTAACAAGCGAGAACTCGCTTCAGAATGGGCGAATTAATCAGCTTCCTTTAAGTCGATTATATAGACAGGTCTGATTCGTTTATTTTCAGTAATAGATTGTATTGAATAATTTTCGATTTTAAATTTTCGTAGAGGAGAGTTTAAATAATCTTCTAAAATATGCTGATCTAAGTGAGGGCTTAAGATAAGTCTTTTCGCTTTCAAAAATGATCTTGCTTCGAGATTTTCAAGGATCTGTACTATTGTTCTTCCACTTACTCCGGCAATGATAAGATTTCCTTCAACGTCACGATTGATATTTTGACCGAGGGTTGTAAGCAGCTCATATTGAAGTTCAATTTGAAAATCATTTGATAGAGGTGCATTTAATAAAAGCGAATTGAGTCGATTCATAATATGAGGAATGTGATCAACAAAGTACACTTTAGAAAACTTATGAGATAATAAAGCGTGAATGCCGATATAGCCATGATCACAGCATACATCCCAAAAATCTAAGTCAGAAATCGCTAGATCAGTAAAGAGCTTCATTCTTGGAGAGAATTTTGGCTTTTTTAATTCCATATTTATATTCGTTGCTAAAAAATTTATAATGATAGATTATAATATTAATATGAATTTTTTTGAAAAAATCCAGATAAAAAGCATTAAAAAAAGATATATTTACTATTTTCTTTTTGCATTTTGTTTTTTGATATTTTTTTATCAACTCGATTTAGTAAAGTTATATATGTATGATGAATTTCATTATGTCCCAGCTGCAAAGAGTTGGGTTCAGATGAACACAGCTCTCAACTTAGAGCATCCTCCGTTCGCCAAATATTTGATTGGATTTAGTATTAAGTTGTTTGGTGATAATCCGCTTGGTTGGAGGATGTTTAATTTGGTAAGTGGAGTGCTTTTAATCGTAGTTATTTTCAAGATCAGTGAGCTTTTATTTTCTGAAATGATTGATTGCATGTTTGTTACCATTTTGAGTATCTTTAATTTTTGGATATTTCTTTTTTCAAGAATTGCAACTTTAGATATTTATTTAATTCTATTTTTCTTTGCCTCTACGTATTTTTATCTTAAATTTAAAATTCAAGACAAAAATAAGGATTACTTTTTATCAGCAATATCTATTGGTTTAACTATATCGATAAAATGGTCTGGAGTTTTTTTAGTTTTTCCATTTTTGATTCTTATTTCTATTAGTTTGTATCAAAAATCATTAATTAAAGTTATAAGCTTTTGGTTAATGATAATTGCTGTCTATTATCTGTCGTTTATTCCATTTTTATTCTTGTCTGATTCAAGCAAGTTAAGTTTGTTTCAAATTTTATTTACTCAACCAGTTTTAATGTACAAACTTCTTAATTCTGTAAATGGTGATCATATTTATATTAGCAGTTGGTTTACTTGGCCTTTAATGATCCGCCCAATGTGGTTTTGTTTTAATGTAAATAAGTCACTCCATATTTTTAGAGGAATTCTCGTTATTGGAAATCCACTGATTATGTTTTTTGGATTAATTTCTAGTTTTTATCTGTTGTTGTCTTGGAGAAAGATTCAAGATGAATTAAAAGTTTTCTTGATGTCATTCTTTTTTTCTTGGTTGGTATGGGGTATTTTTCAGCGTAAAGTTTCATTTATTTACTATTTTTTTCCCAACGCGGTGATGTATTCATTTTTTATTCCTGCAGCTATAAAATTTTCATCTCTTTATAAAAAAAAGAAGGTGATTTATTTTCTTTTTTCTCTTATTTCAGTGGCGCTTTTTATTCATTTTTACCCCTTACTTATTGGGGAATGGGTTTCAATCGAGCACAAAAATCAATGGATTTGGTTTCGATCTTGGATTTAATTTCTTAAAGAGTTCAAATTAGATGAGCTTTGTCATATTCATAAAATTTATTTGTTGTTTTAATATGACTTTAATTAACAAGGAAATTTATGAAAACCAGATCAATTATTGAACCTTTTAAAATTAAAATGGTAGAGCCATTACAATTTCATTCAAGAGAGGAAAGAGAAAAAATTTTAAAAGAAGCTGGTTACAATTTATTTTTAGTGAACAGTAATCAAATTACATTTGATTTTTTAACAGATTCTGGAACATCTGCGATGAGCGCCAATCAGTGGGCCTCCATGATAACTGCAGATGAAGTCTATGCAGGTTCAAATAGTTTTTTGGAATTTAAAAAAACAATTAAAGAAATATTTGGTTATGACTATGTCATTCCCACTCATCAAGGGAGAGCTTCAGAGCGAATTTTTTTTGGAAAATTAGTTAAAGCTCATCACAAAATTCCATCCAATAACCACTTTGATACGACTAGGGCCAACATTGAATTTTTAGGTGCAGAAGCAATTGATCTTGTCATTGAAGAGGGAAAGGATCCTAAAAAAATTCATCCGTTTAAAGGAAATATTGATCTATTAAAACTTGAAAACTTTTGTCTTGAGCATCAAAAAAATATTCCTTTTGGAATGATTACCATTACAAATAACACAGGGGGAGGACAACCAGTCTCGCTTGAAAATTTAAAAGCAGTCGCTGCCATTTATAAAAAATTTGATATTCCATTTATCATTGATGCTTGTCGTTTCGCGGAAAATAGTTATTTCATTAAAATGCGCGAAAAAGATCAGGCCAATCGTTCAGTAAAAGATATAGTTCATGAAATTTTTTCACTGGCAGACGGTTGTTTGATGAGTGCGAAAAAAGATGCCTTGGTAAACATCGGTGGTTTTATTGCTTTGAAAAATCAAAATTGGCTGGATGATTTAAGAAATATTTTGATTTTAACAGAAGGCTTTCCTACTTATGGAGGCCTTGCCGCGAGAGATCTGGCTTCGATGTCAGTAGGACTAAGAGAAGTTTTGGATGAAAATTATTTAAGCTATAGATTGGCCACTTCAAACTATATGGCGACTAAATTAAATGAAATAGGTATTCCCACAATGCTTCCTGCCGGAGGCCATGCAGTCTATATAGATGCTAAAGAATTTTTACCGCACATAAAACCTGAAAATTTCCCCGGACAAGCTTTAGCCGTTGAACTTTACTTAAGTGAAGGAATTAGAAGTTGCGAAATTGGTTCTGCCATGTTTGGAAAAGTCGTCGATGGAAAATTTGTTTCTGCCTCAATGGAGTTAGTAAGACTTGCCTTTCCAAGAAGAGTCTACACTCAAAGTCATTTTGATTATATCTTAGAAGGATTAGAAGAGTTGGTGGGTAAAAAAGAAGAGTTAAAAGGTTTAAAGCTAGTTTATGAACCACCTTTTTTAAGGCACTTTACTGCCAGATTTGCTCCACTATAAAGTAGACCAAAATGCTTTTTTGTTGGTGGTTTAGTTAAAATTAAGTCGAACTCGTTTAGTTTCAGGCGAATTTGCTCGATACTATTTACAAATCTTTTATTAAAGAAGGAATAGTATGAGTCTTTTTAAATTAAGCCTGTCTAAGAGAATTATTTTTTTATCACTTTCGGTCACAATCCTTGGAGGTCTTACTTCAATAGGTTCAGCACTCATTACCAAAGAAGTGGTAGATGAATTTGAGCATGTATCTACAATCAATCTTCCCAATGCCATGGCCATGAGTGAAATGAGTTCCAATTTTAAAGAGTCTTATATTCATTATTTAGAATGGAAGTATGCAACAACTACAGAGAAAAAGATTGAAATGCTTGATGAGATAAATGAGCATTTAGAAAAATATGAAGAAAAAGATAAATGGTACCAATCGATTCCTTTTGTTGAGGGTGAAGAGCAACTTTATAATCAAGTCAGCAATAATTTTAAAATCTATAAAGAGCAATTAAAGCTTTCTCTTGAGGGAAAAGAAGTAAAAGAACTCGATAAAATTCGTGAAGATTATGATTTAAGTCTAGATAACTTAATTAAATTTCAAACCAAAGAAGCAAATATTTGGTCAAATATGGCCCATGATTTATCAGTAAAAGTGACTAATTTTCAAATTATCGCTATTGTTATAAATTTACTTTTTTCACTTTTTTTAAGTATTTGGCTTTCAAGAAAAATTTCCAACTCTCTTTCTTTAATGGTTGAGAAAGTTAAAAATGCTAGCTCGATTGTAGAAAAGCTTTCAAGTCAATATAAGCAAAATGCTACAAGTTTAGCACAGGCTAATACTGAGCAAGCAGCTTCGCTGCAAGAGACAGCGGCAAGTATTGAAGAGATGTCTTCTATGATTGCAAAAACATCTGACAATGCCATGGTCTCTGCAAAAACTTCTGAAGAATCGCAACATGGGGCTAACAAAGGTCAAGAAGTGGTCGGGCAAATGATGAATTCTATGAATGAAATCAATCAGAGCAACACCAAAATTATCGAGGAAATTACACGAAGCAATCAGCAAATGGGAGAAATAGTCACCGTTATTCAAGAAATAGGATCAAAAACAAAAGTGATAAACGATATCGTCTTTCAAACAAAGCTTTTATCATTCAATGCCTCAGTTGAAGCTGCAAGAGCTGGAGAGCATGGAAAAGGTTTTGCTGTTGTTGCAGAAGAAGTTGGAAATCTTGCTGAAATGAGCGGAAAGGCATCAACTGAAATTTCTCAAATGCTTGATTCAAGTATTTTAAAAGTTGAAAATATTGCAAAGGAAACCAAAGAGAAAGTTGAAATGATTGTTAATGAAGGTAAGAGAAAAGTTCAAAGTGGAGTAGAAGTTTCGATGGAGTGTAATCACATTTTATCTGAAATTGTAAAAAATGTTTCTAAAGTTTCAGATCTCGCTAAAGAAATTTCTGTAGCTAGTAAAGAGCAAACTCAAGGAGTTCATGAAATAAATAAGGCCGTAGGTCAATTAGAAATAGTCACCCAAGACAATTCAAGACTTTCAGATGAATCCGCCAGGGCAGCAGATGAATTAGCCAATCAATCTTTAAATTTGAAGAGTTCTGTTCAAGAGTTAGAAGCAATTGTCACTGGCGCAAAACAAATAAATTCTAATCCAATAAAGAAAACAGCTGAAGTGATTCAAGCACCTGTTAAAGTCGTGAATAAACCAATTAATGCAGTAAAAAAAGTGGAACCTATAAAAAAAGTGGCTAGAGAAACAAAAGAAGTCATTGAACCAAAAAATGATCTTCCCATCAAAAAAAGCAGTGAAGAAAATTCAATACCTGATCGGGACCAAGGGACATGGACTGATGTTTAACTAACTTGTAAAAATTCAATAAAAAATGTAGTATTTGCCCACAGAAAATGGGGAAATACGATGAAAAGATTTGAAAATAAAATAGTATTAATATCTGGTGCTGGGTCTGGTATTGGTCGACTCATGGCTCAAAAATTGGCACAACGTGGAGCTTTAATTGCTGTTGTGGATTTTAATGAAGTACTCGGCTTAGAAACAGTTTCTTTAATAACAAAAGACTTAGGAAAAGCCGTTTTTTTTAGAGCAGATGTTTCTTCATTAAACGATGTTCTAAATCTGAAAACTCAAATTCATCAAAAATTAGGTAAGGTGGACATTCTGATTAATAATGCCGGAATTGTCGTTGGTGGAGAATTTGAAAAACTAGATCTTTCAAAACATGATCAGACCTATATGGTGAATGTTTTAGGTCTTGTTAGGATGACTCATTTATTTTTTGATGATTTAAAGACTTCTGCAAAAGCTTCTATCGTTAACATTTCATCGGCTTCAGGTATGATTGGATTACCTTATGGAACAACTTATGCTTCAAGCAAGTGGGCGGTCTTGGGATTTTCAGAGTCACTACGTTTAGAAATTAAAGAGCGTGGAATTAAAAATATTAAGGTCACGACAGTTTGTCCAAGTTATATTGCAACTGGAATGTTTTCAGGAGTTAAAGCTCCTTTTTTAATTCCTTGGTTAAAGCCCGAAACGATTGTGGAAAAAATCATTTTAGGGATTGAGCGGGAAGTTTCATTTGTTAAAGAACCTTTTATGGTAAAGTATGTAGATCTTTTAAAAGGAATTTTACCGCTTTCAATATTTGATTTTGTTGCTAAATTAATTGGAGTTAGTTCCAGCATGACCCATTGGAGAGGAAGATGATGGTTGATTTAAAGTCTCTATTAAAAAGTCTAGAATTTGATGCTCCTTACTTTGCGCTTAGAGAAGTTCATAGTCGAAGTTTGCATATGTATGTGAGAAACGAAGTTTTTGAAGGAATGTCTGAGAACGAAGATCATGGTCTCATGGCCGAAGTTATGATTGGGGGGCATTTAGCCTATGCGGCCACAAATTCTTTTCAAGCCAGTGATGTACTAGCTTGCTTAAATAGGGCCAAAAGACTTGCCGAGAGTTCTCACCGTCATGCTCTTCATCCGTTTAGTTTAAAGGAGCGACCAGTGGTTGAAGGAGAATATCGTAGTCCTTATCAAAAAGGATTTGATCAATTAAATACAAAAGACATTCATGATTTATTATTTGAAATATCAAAAGAAATGAAGATTCATGAAAATATCATTGATCGAAATGTAGGTTTTTCGATAAAAGAAATGTTTACGAGAATTGTTTCAAATACAGGAAGCGATATTATTCAAGAAATATTAAGAACCAATATCGGCATGAGTGCAACTGCACAAAATGAAAATGAATCGCAACATAGAACTTATGGCCACGATTTGAATCATCAATTTGGATTAGAGATTATTGAACGAAGTCATTTATTATCTAATGCTAAAAGAATTGCTGAAGAGGCGATGGAGTTACTTTCAAGCGAGAATTGTCCAACTGAAGTTTGCGATTTGGTTTTAAATCCAGAGCAAATGTATTTACAAATTCATGAAAGTATCGGCCATCCCTTAGAGCTTGATCGTATTTTAGGAGACGAAAGAAATTATGCCGGTTGGAGTTTTGTAAAGCCACATGATTTTGGAAAACTTCAATATGGTTCAAAATTAATGAATGTGACTTTTGATCCAACAGTAGTTGGACAAAATGCTAGCTACTTTGCTGATGACATAGGAGCTATTGCTAAACGTGAATTTCTCATTAAAGATGGACTTCTCTTAAAAGGTTTAGGAAGTTTAGAATCTCAAAATCGCCTTGGTTTAGGTGGCGTTTCAAGTCAACGTGCAACCAACTGGAATCGAGCTCCTATTGATCGAATGGCCAATGTGAATTTAGAACCAGGACAAAGTTCATTAAATGAAATAATTAAATCAGTTGAAAAAGGTGTCTTCATGTATTCCAATCGTTCTTGGAGTATTGATGACTATCGAAATAAATTTCAATTTGGTTGCGAGTACGGAAAGCTGATAGAGAATGGACAAATTACCAAGACCGTAAAAAATCCTAACTATCGAGGTATAACAAATCAATTTTGGAACTCTTTAAAAATGGTTGGAGACCGCTCAACTTATGAGATCGGAGGTCTTTCAAACTGTGGAAAAGGAGAACCAAATCAAGTGATCTTTGTCGGTCATGCAAGTCCTGTTTGTCTTTTTTCTAATATTGAAGTTTTTGGTGGTGGTAAATAATGAAAATTTTAAAGCAAGATTTTTTTAAAAAATATTCACAGAATGTTTTTTCAAAATTAATGGCAGATGAAGAACTAACCATAAATTTATCTGGTGAAGAAACGCTTTTTTGTCGATTCTCAAAATCGAGAATTAGACAAATTCAACATATTGATCAAGGTTATGTTTCATTAAAATTTATAAAAGGAAAAAAAAGCTTAAGTCTTTATTTGAAATATACAGGGATCGTTGACGACGATATAAAATTTACGTTGAAAAAAATTGAAGAAGCTCGAGATCATATAAAAAACTTCAGCGAAGACCCATATCTTGTGAAAGCTTCGAATTATGGTGAATCTAGTTCAAGTTCAAATCATCCAGAATTACCTGAAGAAGAAATGATGATGACGATTGCTGATCTTTCAGATCATTTAGATCTCGCAGGTGTTTTCACTTCTGGAGAAATGGTTAAAGCTACTGCAAACCATTTAGGGCAATTTCACTGGTTTAATACTCAAGGCTTTCATTTAGATTATTCCATTTATAATTCAAAACAAAAAGCGGTGAAGGCCATGTATGCTGGAACCCACTTTGATAAGCAAAAACTATTAAAAAACATTGAAGATTCGAAATTCAAGTTATCACTTATGAGTGAAGAATCTCGCGATGTGAAAAAAGGTAAACACAGAGTCTTTTTGTCTCCATCCGCAGTCAGTGAATTAATTGGAACACTTTCCTGGGGAGGAGTTTCCATGAGTGCTCATAAGCGAGGATTAGGCAGTTTAAAAAGACTTATGAATCAAGAGGAAGTTTGGTCAGAGAAATTTCATTTAATTGAGGATTTTTCAAGTAATTTAACTCCGCGATTTAATGAATTAGGAGAACTCTCACCTTTAAAAATTGATATTATTAAAAAAGGTAAACTTGAAAACTTTTTGATTTCATCGAGAACAGCGAATGAATATAAATTAGAAAGCAATTTTGCCAGTGAATGGGAGGGACTAAGAAGTCCTAGTATTTTAGGTGGAGAGTTGTTGGAAGAAGATATTTTAAAAAAGCTTGATACAGGTTTATATATTTCTGATCTGCACTATTTAAACTGGTCTGACAGGCAGACTGCACGAATAACAGGAATGACTCGTTATGCTTGTTTTTATGTTGAAAACGGTCAACTTAAATCACCTATAAACGATTTAAGATTTGATGAGTCTTATTCTCATATTTTTGGTGAAGGCTTAGTTGAGTTAACCAAAGATTGCCAATTAATACCAAATACAGGCTCTTACTTTGAAAGAAACCTTGGCGCAGTAGTTGTACCTGGTGTTATTGTCGATAACTTTAATTTTACTCTATAAAAAAAAACCACCTTGCGGTGGTTTTTTTATTTTGCATCTATTAGCTTTTGAATAAACTCTTTTGATATATTGAAAGATTGAATCCAGTCTATTTGCTTTGAGACATCTTTTAGTTTTTCTTGATCATTTTTTGAAAGTCGAATTAATTGAATTTGATGTTTCTTAAAATCTTTTAAGACTTCCTCTGCTACTTCTAATGTTTGTTTTCTTTCTTCTTTAACCGAGTTAGAAGCAGCATCAGAAATAATTTTTTGATCCTCTACTGATAGAGAGTTAAAGAAGTTTTTATTTATCAAGACAACTGTAAATTGAATATTATAATCAAGTGCATTTAATATTGGTGCTTTTTTATAATCACCACTATGAAAGTATCGGGGTATTACAGTTTCGAAACCATTTATTTTTCCTTCATCTAGAGCCTTAGTAATACTTTCTTTAGAAAATTTGTTTGAAACTTTTGCACCTGCTTTTGAAAACAAAAGACTGGTTAATGGATTTGCTTTATTGAGTTCTAATTTTTTAATATCTTCGAAAGTATTTATTTTTAAGTTTTTTGAAGCTATGCTTCTTAAGCCACCACTATAAGTAAATCCAAATCCTTTAAGATTTGAATTTAGCTCAAGAGAACTTAATAATTCATTTCCAGGAACACCGTCTACGGCAGCAAATGCATGTTCATGATTATTGAAAATAAACGGCAAATCTAGGGCAAAATAATTCTTATCATATTCAGCAAGAAGATAAGTATAAAGTTGGCTCATTTGTACTTTACCGGCTTTTAAATCTTCGTAAACTTCTTTTACTTTTTCTTGATTGGTGTCTTGATATACTTTGGGAAAGCTTATCTTAACTTTTATTCTACCGTTTGATTTTGCTTCAACTTCAGTTCTAAATTTTTGTAATGGTTTAAAAATAACTTCAGCCGGGCCATGTGCAACTTTAAAAATTATAGTCTTAGGCTTTATTTTATCTGCTGCAAGGGTAATATTCGTAGTGATTGTAATAAAAAAAATTGCAAACAGCTTTAACTTCATAAATTCTCTTTTATAAATATTATTAATAGGTTACGTATCAATTTTAAAATGGCTCTGGAGTTTAGTCAAGCTATGGACTTATCTAGCTAAATTGAACTTAGTACTTATAGGAAGTTAAGAGATAGAAAAAAGCAATTTTTAATCAAAATAGTGGCATAATTTATTTTAAAGTGCCAAGAATGATTGCCAATTTTCTATCTTGTTCTACGCTTAATGAGCTTTAAGCTAGCAAGACAAACAGAAGTCATTTTGTATAGTATTCTCATTCCAACATTAGAATCCCATTGGTCATCCTTGTTCTTTAAATTTGGCGAGACTTCAACTAAATCGAAACCTACTAATTTCTTATTTGCATTTACAATTTCGTTTAATATTGCTGTTACTTCATAATATTCTAATCCACCAGGAACAGGGGTGCCTGTGTTGGGACAATATCTAGGATCAAGTCCATCAATATCAAATGAGATGTAAATATTTTCAGGGAGTTTTTTCACGATTTCTTTAGCAATTTTTTCAAATTTAATACCACTTATTTTTTTATTTTTTAAATCTTGATCAAAAAAGACATCAACTTTTTTATGATTTGTGATGTAGTCATATTCTTGTTGGCAAAAATCTCTAATGCCTACTTGGACTAATTTTTTAACTTGAGGAATTTTTTCTAACACATTGTGCATGATAGATGCGTGTGAATTTTCAAATCCCATATAGGACTTTCTCGTGTCGGAGTGAGCATCAAAATGTAGTATGCCAAATTCCTTAAAGTGTTCAGCGTATGCTTTTATTGCTCCAAAGGGAGTCGAGTGGTCTCCTCCTACGATAACCGGAATTTTCTTTTGCTTTAAAAGTGCTTTCGTTTGTTTATAGACCCATGTGTTTAACTCATTCGAAATGGAATTCACTTTTAATAGCGTTTCTTTTAATTTTTTGTTTTTTAACAATTCCGTCTCATCTGCTTCGATAATTTTTTCAGCTAGTGGTCTTCCGATAATATTTAATTTTTTTATATGAGAATCTGGTTCACGGATATAAAGTCCTGCCTGATAAGCATCCACAAAATCGAGATCGAAAAAATCAATTTGATCAGAAGCCTCTTTTATACTTTGAGGACCGTGGGAGGTGCCTGGCTTATAAGAAGTTGTCACATCAAAAGGAACAGGAATGTAGATGACTTTGCAATCAACTTCTTTGAAAGGTAAGCCAAAGATACCATCTGCGCTAGAAGCTTTAGAGTTTGGGTCAATTTGTAATTTTTTTATTTTCATATTTCCTCAATGATTAATACATTCTTAAATTATTATGGAGTAAGTATTTTGCTGATTCATAAAGACCTAATGTTAATTCTTCCATCTCTTTATATTTTTCAGGAAATTGATCTTTGGCATTTTCAAGTTCATTGCTATTTTTATATCTAATCATTCTTCCATTTTTAGAGTAAGGTATATATTCAAAATAAAATTCTTCATCGACTAAAGTGATATGAAATGGGGAATACCAGTTATAGGAAAATGCTGCTCGATAATTGTCATGTTTTGAATTAAATAAATCTCTTCCAAAACTATTAGTAGAATAGGAACTGCCAATGAGACCTGCAATGGTTGGCATCACGTCCATAGAAGAGGCTATTTTTGAATTAATTCCAGAGGAGATTATCTTAGGGCCATGAATGACAAAAGGAACATGGAAACCATTGCTCATCGACTTTGACCATTCAGGCACATTGGGAGCATTGTTATGAGGAATTCCATGATCGCCAAATATGAAAAAAAGCGTATTGTCATACCATTTTTCTTTTTTAGCTAATTCAATAAAACGCCCCAATGAATAATCTTGAAACCTAAGGGAATTATATTCAGCGAGAGACTCAAAACCATATTTTTTTATCTGCTCTAAATTAACATGAGATTCTTTTAGTTCAATAAACTGATCTCTATTTTCAGGAATAGTATATGGTCGATGAAATCCGGCAGATTGAACTAAGGCAAAAAAAGGTTGTTTAGATTTTTTAGTACTTAATTCAGAAATGACATTTTTAAAAAGGTCTAAATCTGAAATTCCCCACACATCTATAGCTTTTTCTTTATAACTTCCTTCTTCAAAGATTTTTAAATTTGGAATGTTATACGAAAGAACTCCACGAATGTTTCCCCAGTTGGCACTTCCACCTAAAAAATAATACTTATCATAGTTTTTAATTTCACCCATGATCGTATGTTGATTAACAACAAAAGGATTTCGGCTTCCTGTTTGGACTTTAGAGGTATCAGGAATGGAGGTAATGGCCGAAAAAACTGACCGAGCTGTGGCAACTGAAGGAGTGTAGAAGCGATCAAAAAGAAGTGACTCTGAAATTAGGGCATCAAGAGCAGGAGTTGGATTAACCTTAGATCCACCAGTGCCCGTTTTAAAATAGGCCATAGATTCCATAATCACAATAACAACATTGTATTTTTTATTTAAAACTTCTAAATTAGCCGGAAAGCTTCTCTTAAAAATCAATTGCTCTTTATTTGGTGAATCCACGTTTAAAAAACGAGCGACTGAATCATAATATTTTTTTGTATCATCAAGAGAATAATCAATTTTACGAAATGAAAATGTGTCAAATAAATACAGCACTGGGTTTAATGATAAATTTGATAGAGTCGAGCTTGGACCTGAAAATGCTTCAGACCATCTTAAGGGATATTTCTTGATACTGCCGTATCCCGCCCAAATAAAAAGTAAGATGATGAGACTGTGTCTTAATATTCTCTTCGTTTTTGATTCTTTATTTTTCAAACTCCAAAGATTAGGACAAAGTAATTTAAAAAATAGATAGGTTTGGATAATTGAAATAATCAAAATGATAAATCCGAGTAAAAATACAGGATAACTTTGATGGATCATTTGCAATGAAATGATCGGGTTTTTTAAAAAATCAATGACGGTTGCGTTAACTCGTCCTCTTAAATAGCTATAATATCCAGCATCTAAAATATATAAAAAATTTAAAACTTGAAAAAAGATAAAAGCAACAAATGTTAAAAAATTTGCCTTAAATTTAATATTCAAAGGAATAAGAGAGATTAAGTAAATGAAAGCCGTTGTAAAAATGGCCAAACGTAAATCAAATCGAAATCCAAGGAAAAAGGCATCAAAGATTGCTCCAGTCTGGATTGGTTCTAAATGAATTTTAAAATAAAAGAAAAATAGAATTCGATAAAGAGTAAAAAATGCCATTAATAAAAATAAGAAACTAATGGCGAAATATTGTTTTGGTGTGATGTAATTTTTCATAATGATTAAAATAATTTATTCTAATCATACTGATAAGGTCTTTTTAGTCAAAATTTTTTAATCAATTATTTGACCATTTTTACTTTTTTCTTTGATTAATTTTTCAGAAGCAGTATCGGTTTGAGCTTTCATGAGCTCAAGTTGCCTTTTGGTAAAACTTTTTTGAACAAAGCTATTGGTAGTCGTGTCATAAACTCGAAGCAAGTATTTATCTATGTTTCTTTCTTTTACAACCCCGATAAGTTGAGCTGGCATATATGTCACATAACCCATGCTGTTATGATCCAATAATTTAATATAATTACTTCTCATACTTGGAATAACCATCTCGTTATCTTTAGGTGGTTTTAATTTAGGTGCAGTTTTAATTTCAGGGCCTTTTGTAATTGTTAATTTTTCAGAACCTTCGACTCTTTGATAATCAATTCCACCTTCGTATTTTGTTTTATTTGGAGTGACAAAATCCAGCGATTTGGGATCATCAGGTATCACCAGATCTTGACGATTAGCTTCAGCCTGTAATCTTTTAAATTCCTCCATAGGATCAATAAAACTTTTATCTGTTTTAGCTCTTTCTGATATTTTTCGGAGTGATTCTTCACTATCTATAACATTGGCTTTTTTCATTTTTTCAGGTGACATATTAATAATTCGAAATTTATTTTTTGAAGGATCTAAGTATTGTATGCGGTAATGATTCACACCGGAGTCTAAGATAGATGTTTCAAAAATATGGCCGTTAACAGGAGTCAGTTTTCCATTGATCATTACTTCAAGTTGGACATAATCAGTTTTTAAATCAAGTTTAACAGGGGCTTTATAGCTTGATGTAGGTGTTGTATCATTGGTCTTTTTAGTTTGTGCTGTTTTATTAGGTAAATCATTTTTTCCTTTTAATTCTAAAATGATTTCTCTTTGCTTTTTTCCTATTTGCGTAGAAGTAGCAGCTAAATCTTCTAGTTTTAATTTATCTAATTTTCCAGTCTTGTATAAGAATTCAATTTCGTCTTTTGTATAACCAAGTTTTTTGTATTCTTCAAAAAGTTGTAAATATTCTTTTAAGGTTTTCTTTGGTCTTTTTTCAGAAAATTTTAAAGCAGATCTCATTTTCTCAATAGCTTCACTTGAAACATTAAATCCTTTCATGATAGTTGGGGCAAATGCAACACCTTTCACTAAGATTTTAGCAAGCATTAAAGGAGGGATAACCCAACCAGACACAAATCCACAGATTTTTTCAACTTTAACTTCAGGTTTAAGACAATCATAACCTGCCACCAATGGACCAGCAGCATTGGTTATTTGATCCCAAAGATTTTTTACGATGGCAACTGGATCTTCTTTAGCCGCTTCATAAATATCAGAGGCAACTGAAAGAACTGACTCATAGAAACCAAACATTTTTGCCCCAAGACCAGTGCCTTCACCTGTCACAGAATTCTTAACCAGTTTTCCTGTTTCGGCGGCGACATTCCAGATACCTTTTAAAAGTTCAGGAATAAAATCAACAAAAAATTGGGTAAAGCTTGTTACTGAAGCACCAAGGCATTTTTTAAAGAATTGATAGAGATCAGTTGTGGTGGTTTTAGAATTAAAAATAGTATCTTCTTTTCCATCACAAGAACGACGTTCTTCTTTTTTTACATCTTTGCATATGATATCTTCAACGTTGTTACATAGTCTCAGTATTGATTCAGGATTTTGAGCTTTAGATTCACACGGAACTGAAGTTTGTGCAAGAATTGATTGCAGGCTGAGTGATATAGATATGATGAAGATGAATATTTTTTTAATCATAATTTTAATTCACTAATTTTTAATTGGTTTAATAAAATCTCAATTTCTTGATCGCTGAGTGCTTTTTTCTCAGAAAGAATCTTCACTTGAAATAGATTGCTTTTTAAATAAAAGTTAAATTCCTGGTAAAAAATTTGTTTATTATTAGGTCTTTGATAGGAACCTTTTAAAACTAGAGCGGGAGTTGATTGAATCATTTTCTTTTCAAAATGATCAAGTTGAATATTTTTAAATCCAAAAATTTTATACATGGACTTTCGCATTTCAAACATAGAATCAACTTCTTTATTTAAGTCAACTGATGAGTCAGAGGGAAGTTTAGAAAATGCATCTACTTGTAAATGAACAAAAGTTCCTTGTTTGTTTTCAAAACGTATTTTGTTTTCAGATAAAATTTCTTTTGAAAATTTCAAAATAGATAAGTCTTCAAATGTAATGGACCACACTTTAAAAGAGAAAAGAAGTAGAGAAATCAAAAACAATTGCTTAACCATACCAATCTTGTCGGATAGTTAAAGGTAAGACTTGAGTGTTCTAATTTTCAATAGCTTGAGCTATTTTTGACGTTTTCCAGTTCTTTCAACCGTGTTTTCGTCACTTCCATTGATTTCATTTTTCAAGATTTTGTAAACGACCCCAAAGTAATCGGCAAAAAGAATTTGATTGACCACATTAATAGCAATAACTTGTTTAACCCCTCTAGACGGATTAAACATATTTAAGCACATAACTTGAGTTGAAATTTTTTGTAAATAGATGTCTTTTGGTACTTTTAAAGCTGCGTAAAATGAGTCAAAGATAAAGCTATCAGTGGTTAATGAACCTGTTTGTAACCAGGCATTTTTTCTTTCATATTCTTCTGCGATTATTGCAGCAAGCACAACTCTTTGGACAGATTTGTCTTCTAGATCTTTAGGGGTCAAATGGTTAAAGTCGATATCTCCATGCTTTCCTAAACCAAGATTGATAAATTCCATGTGCGAAAGAGCATTGAATATTTCTTTTTTCATTCTTTCAATGTGATTTGGATTGTCGATATATTTTTTTAATTCAATCATGTCAGCTTGAAATTGCGGAGAGTTTTTTAGTTCATCAAGTTTTACTTGAACTTCATTTTTTTCTCTGTTTGGAAAGAAAAACGTGATTCCCATGTAGGTTAAGTCAGTACCACGACTAAATAAGTAATCTTTAACCAGATACTGAAAGCGATGACCTTGATCAATAATCAGAGAGGATTGTATTTTACTAGCAATCGCACCAAATCCCATTCCAAAACCCAAATTAAAAAACCAGGTTATATCTTTAGGTTTTTCCCAATTTGAATAAGTGTAACCACCAATCATGGTGGCATAAGAAATTCTCGAAAAGACAGTGTTAACTTTTTCATCGGCCCGATCTTTTAAAATAGTCGAGTTAGGCGTCATGCATTCGGCATAAATTTTTTCAAATTCTCTTCTTCCAGCTGGAGTGTTTTTGATTCCATATAAATTTAAATCAAGCTTTTTGGTTTTTTCTCTTATTTCTGCAGTTCTTTCTATTTGGTTAAATTTAGAAAACAAAATACGACACTCATTAGCAGGTGTAGAGCTTGTAAAAAAGAGTATAAATGAAAAAACTATTCTTTTCATATTGAAATTATGTCATGAATAGTTGAGTGAAGGGTACAGGCGTGTAGAGAATATATGACCAATTTAGACTGTCTAAAGTTTAGACAGTTAATTGAGAAACAATTTTTATAAAAAAAAGTCTAAATTGCTTACTTTTCAATTATAATAAGCCTTGAGAATATCAAGGATTTTCTGAATGAAAGCTATAACACCGACAATTTTTTTATTTGATCCAAGAGTCGATTATTTGAATCTTTATTGTCTCAACTTAATGGTTTATGCTAATGCCAAGTTTGTCATTTTTAATAAATTTGATGATCTCGTAGCAGAAATTAAGTCTAAATCACCCGATACAATTTTTGTCAGTATGGCAAATCAAGAAAAGGTTTCTGAAAAATTATTAAAGCTCAATTTAGTAGTAAAGGATAAATTCGTAAAACCGCTTTGTATTGTTCAAGCAAAAACCAATGAAAAATTCCCTGAATTAAGTATTTATGCAGAAGATCTTTCGGCTAAAGAAGTCGTATCATCTGTAGCGAAAAAAATGGGAATAACTGCGAAGTACATGGCCGAGCTTGACGTTGGAGAGTACTTTGAAATTCCGGCCAAGTATATTCTTCCTGGTTGGCAAGTGATCTATCCTTTTTATGCAAAAGATAGTGAAGGAAAGTTTAAAGTTTTTCTTAATAAAGATTCTTATTTTACTCAAGAGTTACTTGAAAAAATAAAAGCTGATGGAGTAGAACTTTTTTGTAAATCATCTTATCGGCTTGAAATTATCAATTCATTTACCAATAATATAAAATCTCTTTTAGATAGCAGTAATTTGAGTCTAGAAGATCGGTTTAAGCAAACCAATGTAGCTTTTAATATGATTTCTGAATCAGTTTCAAGTATAGGTCTTCCGGAGACGACGATGCAATTAGCGAGAAGCTCTATTTCATCGATGGAAAAAATTGTAGCTAAACAATCAAGTCTAGGTCTACTTTATGATGCATTATTAAATGATAATTCTTCAAAGCGTTTCAAGCATTCGCTAATAGCTTCTTTTTTAGGCCAATTCATGCTTAAAGATCAATCTTGGAATAACTCTCACATTTCATCTCAGTGGAGTTATTTGTGCTTTTTTCATGATATTGTTTTAACCAAAGATAGCTACCTAGATTTTCATTTTGATGAAGAAGTGAAAAAAAATAAATCACTTAATAGTAAAGAAAAAAATCTCATTTTAACTCATGCTCAAATGTCGGCCAAATTGGTTTCTCAAGTTAAAGATATTCCAGTTGGGATAGATACATTGATCAAGCAACATCATGGATCAAAAATGGGAAATTCTTTAAGTGAAATTTCATTATCTGTTTCACCGATGTGCACTATTTTTATTCTTGTAGAAAATTATGTACATTTTTTATTGTCGGGAAATGAAAAAAAGAAATCAGCTGAAGAAATTCATGATTTTATTGAATCACTCTTTAAAAAATATCCTTATCCAAACTTTAAAAAGCTCATCCCGCTTTTGAGAACTATTCCTTTAAATTAAAGGTTTGGTTTTTATTTTTTTGAAATTCTTATATTGAAATAAAAGTGGAAGAGCAATGAAAATAAAGCCAAGAGAAAAACAAATACCTAGAATTTGATAACTTGATCTCACACCGTTTCGATCTATTTCTGCACCGATCATGGGTCCAAAAATAAAAAAGACCCCTCTCATTCCTAAACTACAAATGGAAAAAGTAGTGGCCCTAATAGTTGAAGGGACCCTTGAATTGATGCCATCTTGAAGGATGACAGAATTTAATCCTCGAGTTAAGGCAAAAAGTAAAAAAAACAATAGGACCCATATTGAGCGAAAATAACTCAAGCCAAAATAAGCAATTATAGGGGAAATTGAAATAAAAAAAATAACCATAATGGGATTGACGAGTTTTTCAATTTGCACTGCAAATCTAGCAATTAAAGCAACGGATAGATTAAATGCTGCCCATAAGACTCCAAAATATGAAAGAGGTATAGATAATTCAGTCCAATAAACTTGATAGGACCAAACAGCAACAAAAGTAGAAAATCCAAAGAAGATATTAAAAACGATTAAGCTCGTTAAAAATTTGGATTTAAAAAATAATTCGTGAATGATGAATTTTAAATTTTTTATATGTTCTTTTGAATTTAACTTTTTCCTCTCAGGTTCAACGAGAGTGAGGGCAATAAAAAATGGTATAATACTTGTATAAGAATTAACAATTAGGGGAAGTTTCAAAAACTTTACTGCTAATATTCCACCCAAAAACGCTGCGATGGTTTCGCCTAATTGGGCATAAAAAACTCTCTTCGACAAATAATGTGCTTCAACATTATGTGAAAGTTTTTCAGAATCAAGCGTGTCATAAATGAGTGCGATGTCGCAGCCTGAATAAAGTGCAAAAGCAAAACTGGCACTTATTTCAAAAAGTACAAAGTCAAAAAAAGTCGTGCCTCTTAAAAGAAGTTGATATGTGATAATGTTAAATAAACCTACTAAAATGAGCGTCTTTTTTCTTCCAAAAATATCCGAGATATAGCCAGCAGGTACATCAAGAATAATCATCATTAAACCAAATACGGCCTGTAGTTGGTATACTTCTTTAATGGAAAGGCCTAGTTTTTGCCAATAAGGGACAATGATGGGAATGGTAACCAGAAACATCATGAAAAAATTTAAAATATAAATTTTTTTTAAGTTATGTGAAATTTTTTTCTCAAATAGAAAAAACATCTCAAAAGCATACTAAAAAAGTTGTAGTGATAAAAGTCTTTTAAAGTTTTATTTTATTTCATATAATTGTAAAAATCGAGGAGTCAAAAAATGGCAATTTTAGTGACAGGTGGCGCAGGTTATATTGGATCACATGTGGTAAGTTTACTTGGAGAAAACAAGGAAGATATTATCATTTTAGATAATCTTTCAACCGGTAGAAAAGAAAATGTTTTATTTGGTCGCTTAGTTGTTGGAGATTTATCAGATCAAGTACTTTTAGAAAAAATATTTACCGAAAATAAAATTGAAGCAGTCATTCATTTTGCAGGAAGTATTGTAGTACCTGAAAGTGTTACAAATCCTATTTTGTATTATCAAAACAACACTCAAAATTCATTGTCTTTGATTAACTGTTGCATTAAGTTTAAAACGAAACATTTTATTTTTTCTTCCACGGCAGCAGTTTATGGAATGCCGCCTGGTGGAGTGGCCAGTGAGTCAACACCAACTGAGCCAATTAACCCATACGGAAGATCAAAGCTTATGACGGAATGGATGCTAAAAGATTCAGCCTTTGCTCATTCGTATTTTACATTCGTAGCTCTTCGATATTTTAATGTTGCAGGAGCTTCTAAAACGGGAAAAATTGGGCAGTCTACTCCTAGGGCAACTCATTTACTTAAGACCGCGGCAGAAGTTGTCGCTAAAAAACGCCCAAGTATGCAAATTTTTGGTGTTGATTATCCAACTAAAGATGGGACATGCATTAGAGATTATATTCACGTGGATGATTTAGCCCAGGCCCACTTAGATGCATTAGCTTATTTAAGAAAAGGCTCAGATTCTCAAATTTTAAATTGTGGATATGGCCATGGCTTTAGTGTCAAAGAAGTACTCAAAGCAGTCGAAGAATACACCGGAGAAAAGCTCAATATCGTTATCGGTGACAGAAGAGAGGGTGACGCGGTTGAGTTGATTTCAAAAGCGGATAAGATACGAGAAACATTAGGTTTTTCTCCCAAGTATGATGACTTGAATTATATAGTTAAAACCGCTATTGAATGGGAAAAAAAGCTAAAGTGATTCTTTATCAAATAAGTTGGTAGTTGAATAAAAAGATAGGCCTTTCTAGTTTAGTTTATAATTAAATTACTACGTTTAAAATAAATTAAGCCAAGGAAGGCCTGACTATGAAAATACCACG
>Ga0172367_10000212_pt1 | contig 89380 bp, 69 predicted proteins | sample Lak10m_FD_114542 | JGI IMG/M metagenome (GOLD analysis project Ga0172367, IMG submission 114542) | Freshwater microbial communities from Kabuno Bay, South-Kivu, Congo - kab_022012_10m | ecosystem: Environmental > Aquatic > Freshwater > Lake | place: Democratic Republic of the Congo: South-Kivu... | reverse complement strand
TGGCCCTGGCCGCGACGCCCGCCACCACCGCCACCCCGCCCGTGCCCATCGTCCCGCTGGCCAACGGCTGGAAGTTCACCGCCAGCCTCGTCAACCGCGTCAAGGGCCACGCCGCCTACACCGCCGCCGACGGCCAGGACCTCGGCATCATCGGCGCGGAAGAAGCCGCCGCCGACCCCGAGACCACCCAGCCCGACCTCAAGCTCGTCCGCGTGGCCGGCGGACACATCGAAGTGCAATGGAAGAAGAGCGGCTTCACCGGCGTGCGTATCGAAGTGGATCGCGGCAACGGCCAGTGGGTCTTCCTCGCCATTGATACCGAGCCGCATTACGTGGACACGCTCACCCTGGCCCCCGGCACCACCGCCCTCTGGAAATACCGCGCCCTCTACCTCGACGGCGACCAGCCCTTCGGCCAGTGGAGCGACACCGTCAGCATCGCCGTGCAAGGGTGATTGAACCTCTCAATGATCAACTCCCCAACTCTCAGCACCATGAGCGCAAACCAAAACCTCATTGCAAAACTCGGCAGCCTCCTCGCCCTCGCCTTCCTGGCTCTCACCACAGCGGCGCGCGCTCAGAACTACGAACTCCCACCCGAAGTGCGAATCCTCACCTACACCAACAGCTCCTACTCCGACGCGCCCGGATATCAGGATTGGGCCTATCCCGAGGGTAACCGCCACGGCGGCGGCTACACGCGGAGCCATAATATCACTGCGTATTCGCGCGACAACGGCGGCCAGATCACCAACTTCTACGGCTGGAACAGCTACGAGAGCGGCTATGGCGGCGGCACTTGGAATGTTTACAATGAATCCCGTGACTCCACCCTCTGGTTTGGCCCGTGCCCGGCCACGGCCCAAGTTTATTCCTACTATACGAACTCGTGGTGGTGGGAGGGCATGGAAATGCCCTCCACCGATTGGAACGCATCTTTGGATTACACCACGAACTACGTGTGGGAACCCTACGAGTCCCGCCAGGCCCTGAACATTTCCTTCCAGCCCACATGGACGCTGGAGTTTGACTGGGGCCTGCCCCACCTCGGTTGCTACTACAAGCGGACCAACTACACCCAGGTGGACACGACCCTGGAGCTGCTTTCCGGCGGCTACACAAACGCCACGGATGATGTGACCATGCAGTTGAACGTCTGGGCGTTCGACAACCTCCGAGGCCGCTGGCTGACGTGGGACGAAATCACGGTCACGGTCGGAACCCCGCCGGGCGTGGACGACAGTTGGCTCCGGGCCTTCACGGGCGGCGCGGCCGCCTTGAACCTGACGCCTGACACGAACAACAACGTGTATTTTCTGTCGCAGGACAATCAGCGGTTACAAGTGCGTTTCAGCTTCCACCCCACCAACGCCCTGCCCACCAACGCGGTGACCGGCTCCTACGACTACTCCTTCTGGGCGTGGCCGGCGCGGCATTATGTCCTCGTGGGCGTGGACAAGAATCGCGACGGGAGCATTGACCTGGACGGCACCAATGACCTGACCAGCGCGGCGGCACCGCATGCGTTTTGGATCAATGATGATAGAGACGAATATGACAGCAGCATCTCCGACTACGTGGATGCGAATGGCGCGTCGACTTACAGTTCGAACCTCATCGTGAACCATCGTGACCTCGAAGACTTCGAGCGCCTGGCCATCCGCTTTCCCAGCTTCGCCTACTATGATCCAACCGCCCTTTGGAGTCTGCGGGTCACCGCGCCAGCACCGCTGAAGTTCTTTGCCGGCACCAGCGACTCTCGCGCCCATGTGAGCAGCCCCGACACTGCCGCTCAACTTACGGACCCCACGCAACGGCCCGGCACCTGCATGGGAGAGGCCAACTCCACGCTTACACTTCCAGGCTGGGCGGTGAATGAAGCGCTGCAAAATTTCGCGACCATCTATTGCCTCTTCGAGGCCGGAAGTGCGGGGACGGGGGCATTGCAGGTGGAACTCCTGCGCAACGGCGATGTGGTGGGACGGGCAAAAGTCTATCTCAAGCTCCGACCGATCACCGAGATGTATGACCACTTCACAGCGGGAGACACCACGGCCACCGGCGTGATCCCGGCCAGCACGGCGCAGCAGATTGGAACCTGCCAACTCACGGGTTTGGACGACGACTACATCCTGTTTGTGCATGGCTGGCGAATGCAGGAGTGGGAGCGACGGAGGTTCGCGGAGACGGCGTTCAAGCGCCTGTGGTGGCAGGGCTACAAGGGCAGGTTTGGATTGTTTTCCTGGCCTACCGAGTGGGTTTCCTCCTGGCAAGTTTGGCCGACCCCTATCCCGCCGTATATGCTTCTGGACATGGGAAACTTTAACCGAAGTGAGCAGCAGGCCTGGAAGTCCGGGACGGCCTTGGGAAAACTTCTGGCCTACAACTTGAACGCTGGTCAACACGCGGGGAAGGTGCGAGTGTTCGCCCACAGCATGGGCAATGTCGTCGTGGGTGAAGCGCTCCGTCAACTGGCCGTGGGCGGCTGGACGAACGTGGTGCAGACGTATGTCAGTTGCCAGGGCGCGCTGGCTTCACATGCCTATGACCCGCAGGCGACTGTGCGGATGCTGACCCGGAAGAACCCGAGTGTTCCCGGTGGTGAGCTGTTCTACGTCGATGACGGCACGCGCAACCTTTATTCTGAGTATCCGGTGGCGCCGGGCAGCCCGTATTTCACGGTCGCGGGCATGGGCGGCGTGGCGAACTTCGTGAATTATCGGAACCATCGAGACTTTGCCTTGGGCAACTGGGAATACAACCAGAGCGTCAAGCCCGACAGCGGGTATCAATGGTCCGCCGGCAATGATTTTTTCATCGGCAGCAAGGTGCTTGCGTATTACGCCAACGGAAACCCCTACTACCAAGACGTGGTGACCACCAACCTCCTGCCGATACCCGACCACTTTGAAATCTTCGCCCACGCGGCGGAGGCGCGGTGTTATGCGACCGGGGCGCAGCCCTGGCTGGCAGGGCCATTTTCGGGGGAGGTGGATTTGAATGCACCACCTTACAGTTTCGACGATCCTTCGAGCCATCACAGTGCCCAGTTCAATTCCAGCATCCAAGTGAGGTGGAGTTTTTGGCAAAAACTTTTGGACGACTTTTTCCCATGAAACGCAAACGCCTTGTCGCAGCCATTATCGCTGTGCTCTTTCTCTGCCTGCTGGTGGTGCTGCAAATGCGCACCAGCTCTCCCAGAGCGCACGTGATGGCGCATGAAACAGCCAAGGCCGGCGTTACTAATCAAGTCCCAGCCGGCCCGATCCCCAAAGGGACGAACATACTATATCTGACGAACCTCCCGCCCGAGATGCGGGCCAAAATCAAAGAGCAAGACCAGAAGCAGCACGAGGCGCGGCGGATTGACACGGCCGCTGCGTTCCTCAATCAAAAGAACGGGCGTATTGACTTCTGGGGTCTGGTGGTTGACCAGGACGACAAGCCACTCCAGGGCGTGGAAATCGCCATGCATGTCCGGCAGTGGAAGCTGGGGCTTGGCCTCGATGCAAACTTTCCTAAATTCACCCGACAAACGGATGCACAAGGTCAGTTCAGCCTTTTGGACACGGCCGGAGATGGCCTGACGATTGATGCGGTGCGCGCGCCGGGGTATCGCTGGTCGCCCGAGGCGCAGAACGGAGCGAGATCCTTTGCTTACTACGGCAGCCCATTGATATTCACGCCCGATGCGCGCAACCCGGTGGTCATCCGCTTGTGGAAGACCAAGGGAGCCGCAGCATTGATTTATCACGATCGTATCAGGGATGCACGTTTGCCGGTGGACGGAACCCCCATCCGTGTTGACTTGATGGCCGGCAAGAGAGTCGAGCATGGAGGGCATCTGGAGATTCAGTTGGTTCGCGATCCGAAGGACGTTTGGGGCAACAAACGAAACGGCTTCTCGTGGCGCACCGAAATCTCCGTGCCCGGCGGCGGACTGCAATGGCGGGAAGATGTCTTCGGTTACGAGGCTCCGCATGATGGTTATGTGCCGACGCTTGTGATGGGCCAAGAGGCCAATGATCCGGCATGGAAATCCAGAATTCAGGGTCAGTTCTACTTCCGAACGGTGGAGGGTTACTACGGCCGGATCGAGTTTCAACAAAACACGGACTCCCAGCCACCGCCCTGCGGTTTTTACATGACCTGCTATCTCAATCCCAGTGGCTCACGCAACTTGGAGTATGATTCCAGCCTGAGAATTGATCCTCGCAAACTGATCTCCGGAAGCTCCGCGCAGACGATGCCTCAACCGCCGCCACCTCAGTATTTCGTGCCGCCCGCCCAGCCCAAGGCCAATGCGCCCTATGTTCCGCCGCCCCCGCCCGGCTTTCAGGCGTTGACCAATCGGGGCAAAGCCTTCGTCCCGCCCGTCCAACCGCGTTCGCAGTAAGCCCCTTGTTCCGCCCGCCCAATGCTGGTAGTTCACGTTGGGGCCGAGGTTGTCCGGCCGTTTGGCGGACTGATTGCGCCGCAGTTTCACCTCACCATCTCCCTCAGCACCGTCTTGAGCACCTTGCCCGTCGCGTTGCGCGGGAGCGCGGGGAGGAGGCGGAAGTGGCGCGGCACCTTGTAGTCCGCCAGCTTCTCGCGCACGAAGTCGTGCAGCGCCTTCTCGTCCAGCGTCACGCCGTCGGCCAGCACCACGAAGGCCAGCGGCTGCTCGCCCCGCCGCGCGTCCGGCACGCCGATGACCGCCGCGTCCTTCACGCCGGGAAAGCGGTGGATGACTTCCTCGACTTCGCGCGGATAGACGTTGATGCCGTTGACCAGCAGCATGTCCTTCTTGCGGTCGGTGATGTAGTAGAAGCCGTCCGCGTCGCGATGGCCGATGTCGCCGGTGTAAAGCCACGCGTCCCGGATGGTCCTGGCGGTTTCCTCCGGCTGGTTCCAGTAGCCGCGCATCACGTTGGGGCCGCGGATGCACAGCTCGCCGGTCGCGCCCACGGGGAGTTCGCCGCCGCCGTCATCGCGGATGCTCAACTCGACGCCCGGTATCGGCAGGCCGACGCTGCCGGCCTTGGGCGTGCCGTGAATCGGATTCACCGTCGCCACCGGGCTGCTCTCGGTCGGGCCGTAGCCTTCGATGAGCGGGAGTTTCGGAAAGCGCGCGTGGAACTGCTTCAGCACCTCCAGCGGCAACGGCGCGCCGCCGCTGATGCACAGGCGCAGCGAAGGCAATTCAATTCCCGCCGGCAGGCCCGCCAGCGCGCGGTGAATCGGCGGCACGGCGGGCAGCATGGTCGCGCGGCGGTGGGTGATGTCGTCGAGAACGTGCTTGAACGGGCTGACGGACTTCACCAGCACGACGCTCGCGCCCTGAAGCAGCGGGCAGAGCGTGCCGACGGTGAACATGAAGCTGTGAAACTGCGGCAGCAGCACGAGCAGCCGGTCCTCGTCGTGGAAATCAAGGCAGGTGATGCAACTGCGGACGTTGGCGAGGAAGTTGCCGTGCGTGAGCATCGCGCCCTTCGGGTGGCCCGTGGTGCCGGAGGTGTAGAGCAGCGCGGCGAGATCGGACTCGTTCAAGTCGGCGGGTGACGGCGCGTCCGCCTCGGACAGCGAGGTGAAGTCCTCAACGCGGATGAACTTCAGCTCCGGCTTGAGAGCGGCGAGCCTGGCCTGGTTCTCCGTCAGGCTGTGGTCCGTGATGACGACCTGCGCGCCGGAATCGCCGAGGATGAAGGCGACCTCCTCCGGCTTGAGGAAGTTGTTGATGACCGTCACCACGCCGCCCGCGCGCCAGACGCCGAAGAGCGCGGCGGGAAACTCCGGGCAGTTCTTGAGCCACACCGCCACGCGGTCGCCGCGCTGGACGCCGAAGTCCTTCGTCAGCGCCCGCGACAGCCACGCCGCGCGCAGTGCAATCCAGTCGTAGGCCAGTTGCGCCTCGCCCCAGAAGATGGCCGGGTGGTAACGGCGGCGCGCGACGGTCGCGGCGAAGGCGGCGAAGAGGTTCATGGGGGGAGCGTAGGAAAACGGGTGGACCGCTCCAAGCGCCAAGTCAGCAAGCGTGGTGCGTGGTGCGTGAACCGGAAGGGCGGCCGTCTGGCTTCACGCACCACGCACCACGCTTTGAAGCTTGGAGCTTGGGATTTGGCGCTTATCCTGCGCCCGTGATTGACACTGCGGAACGGCTGGCCGACCTCCTTCCCCGCCTGCGCGCGGCGGAGTGGATCGCCCTGGACACGGAGGCGGACAGCTTGCACGCCTACCCGGCGAAGCTCTGCCTGCTCCAGTTCAGCATCCCCGGCGCGGACGTGCTGGTGGACCCGCTCGCGGCCCTCGATCTCGCCCCGCTCTGGGAAACTTTGCGCGGGCGGGAACTGCTGCTGCACGGGAGCGACTACGACCTGCGGCTGCTGCGCGAGCACCACGAGTTCGTGCCGCACCAGGTGTTCGACACGATGATCGCGGCGCGGCTGCTGGGCGTGATGAAGTTCGGCCTGCAGGACCTCGTCGGCCAGACGCTCGGCGTGGCCCTGGAGAAAGGCCCGCAGAAGGCCGACTGGGCCAAGCGCCCGCTCACGCAGCGGATGGAGGACTACGCGCGCAACGACACCCGGTTCCTGCACCCGCTGGTCAGCAAGCTGCGCGAACAGCTCGTCGCCCAGGGCCGGCTCGGCTGGCTGGAGGAGAGCTGCGCCGCGCTCGTGGCCGAGTGCGCCATCGTCCCGCCGCCGGACCCGGAGCGCGAGTGGCGCCTCAAGGGCGCGGCCCGGCTCACGCGGGAGGAGCTGGCCGTGCTGCGCGAGCTGTGGCACTGGCGCGAGAAGGAAGCGACGCGCTGCAACCGCCCGCCGTTCTTCCTCCTGAGCCACGACGCGCTGCTGGACATCGCCATCGCCGCCGTGGATGACGCGCCGCTGGACCCGCTGCTGCCGCGCCGCTTCGCGCCGCACCGGCGCGAGGGCGTGCTCCAGGCCGTCGCGCGCGGGCTGCATGTGCCGCCCGCCGAGTGCCCGCAGAAGCTGCGCGGCGTCTCGTATCACCCCACGGACGCGGAGCACGCGCGCTTCGACCGGTTCAAGGCGCACCGCGACCGGCGCGCGGCGGAGCTGGGCATTGACCCGACGCTCATCGCGAGCAAGCAGACGCTGGAGTGGCTCTCGCGCAAGCACAGCGAGCCGGCGAAGCTGCTGCTGAACTGGCAGCGCGGGCTGATGGGATTGTGAAACCGTGGGCGCAACCTTCAGGTTGCGGACCAGAGCCTGCAGCAGCGCAGGGTGAGCGCCGAGTTGGACAACCGGCGGTCACAGACCGCGCCACCGACTGACGCGCAGGCTGAAGCCGGCGGCTACGCGGCGGGCGGCGGTTCCGGCCCGTCACTGGAGATGCGGTCCAGGTCCGCCATCATCTTCGCCTGGCACTCGGGGCAGATGCCGTGGGTGATGTCCAGGCCGGAGGTTTTCTTCAGGTAGCCCTCGACGCTGTCCCAGTAGCCGGAGTCGTCGCGGATCTTCTTGCACCAGCCGCAGACGGGGAGCAGGCCGCTGAGGGTCTTCACCTCCGCCAGCGCGGCCTGGAGTTCCGTGATGAGGCGCTCGCGCTCGGCCTCGACGGCCTTGCGCTTGGAGATGTCGCGGAAGATGCCGCGCGTGGCGACGGGCCGGCCGTCCTCGAAGCGGGCGTTCGCGTTGCCCTCGACGTGGATCTTGCGCCCGTCCTTGGCGCGGAAGATGGCCTCGAAGCCGCTCAAGGCCTCGCCCCGCATCACCTGCGCGAAGTGCTCCCGGCAATCCGCGAGGCAGTCCGGGTGGAGGATGTCGAAGATGGTCAGCCCAGCCAGCTCGCCCATGCGGTAGCCCAGCGTGTTGAGCCAGGCGCGGTTGACGAAGAGGATGTGCCCGTCCGGCGCGACGCTCTGGATGAGGTCGGTGGCGTTCTCGAACAGGTCACGGAGCTGCTCCTCGCGGTTGCGCAGCTCGGCCTCCATCGTCTTGCGGTCCTCGACCTCGGTGTGGAGGACCATGTTGAGCCGGGCCAGCTCGGCGGTGCGCTCCTGCACGCGCGCCTCCAGTTCGTTGCGGGCCTGCCGCAGGGAGTCCTCGGCGCGCGTCCGCTCGGTGATGTCCTGGCCATAGAAGTTCACGTAGCCCGCCTCCACGATGGGGGCCACGGTCAGGGTCAGCACCCGCTCGCCGCAGGTCACGTCCACGCTGGAACGCGCGCCCGAGGCCAGGGCCGCCGCGACCACCTCCCGCATCGGGTCGGGCAGCAGGTCCGCCACCGCGCAGCGCCACTCGGCCAGCAGGCCCCGGCTGGCGGCGTTGGCGAAGAGAATCCGCCCGGTCCGGTCGGCGCGCAGCACGGGATGCGGGTTTTCGCCGGGAAACCGCGCCGCCTCCTCAAGCTTGCGCTCCGCCCGCTTGCGCTCCGTGATGTCGAGGTTCACGCCCGTCAGGCGAAGGGGCCGGCCGGCGGCGTCGCAATAAACCTGAAAGCGCCCGAAGAGCCAGTGCGTGCCGCCGTCCGGCCAGACGACGCGCCATTCGCCCTCGACCGGGCCGCTGGTCTCGAACGCCCGCTGCACCTGCGCCTTTGCCGCCGCGAGATCATCGGGATGCACCAGCCGTTCCCAGGCCGGCTGCGTGCCGGGGAAGCCGCCCGGCGGCAGGCCATGCATCGTCTCCAGCTCCGGCGACCAGATGTTGACCCCGGTCTGGACGTTCCACTCGAAGACGCCGACGCGGGCCGCCTGCTGCGCCAGCTTCAACCGTTCCTCGCTGGCCCGGAGGCGGGTCTCGGCCTCCTTGCGCCGGCTGATGTCCACGATGGTGCCCAACACGACGGGACCGTCCTCCAGCTCGATGGGGTTCAGCCCGATCTCGACGGGGAACTCGCTCCCGTCCTTCCGGCGCGCGAACAGGTCGCGCCCCACGCCCATCGGACGGGCGGCGGGCTGGGTGAAAAACGCGGCGCGCTGCCCCGCATGGGCGGCCCGGGCACGCTCCGGCACCAGGAGGTCCGCCGGCTGGCCAAGCAGCTCCGCGCGGGTGTAGCCGAAGAGCCGCTCAAGCTGCGCGTTGACCAGCACGATGCGCCCCTCGCGGTCCACCATGATGACGCCGCTGGGCGAGGCCTCGACCACGAGCCGGAATCGTTCCTCGCTGGCCGCCACCTGCGCGGTGCGCTCCCGCACCCGGCGGTCGAGCTGGGCCGCCAACTGGCCCGCGCGCGTCTGCGCCTCGCGGCGGCGGGAGATGTCGTGGGCGATGCCCATGAAGCCGATGATCTGTCCGGCTTCGCCGCGCATCGCCGTCACCGAGAGCTGCACGGGGAAGCGGCTGCCGTCCTTGCGGATGTAGGTCCACTCCCGCTCGTCGGCGAGGCCGAGCCGGGCCTTGGCCACGAACGCCTCAAAACCCGCCGGCACGCTCCGGCCCAGTTCCGTCGTCAGCTCGGCCGCCCGCCGGGCGACCTCATCGTAGTCGTGGAGGATCTCCGGCGTGACCTGGCCAACGACCTCCTCCGCACGATAGCCCAGCATCCGCTCGGCGGCGCGGTTGAAGGTGCGGATGATTCCATCGGGGCTGGTGGAAATGATGGCGTAATCCGCGCATTCAAGAATGGCGCGCTGAAAGGCGCTGGTCTCCCGCTGCGCGTCGCTCGCGTGCGCGGAACCGGAGACTGCGCCCGCCGTGGGTTGTGGGTCGGCGGACATCGGGTTGGTTGGCTGGGGCCGACTATCTCTTGCCACCCGCCCGGCGGCAAGCGGAGGATTGCAGGCGCGCCCTCAGGTTGCGAGTGAACGCGGATAGCGCCACTGCGCGCAGGCTGAAGCCTGCGACTACTTCGCCGCTGGCTTCATCGTGAGCGGGTCGCGCAGCGGCTGGTCCACGAGGCGGCCACCGGCGAGTGATTCCAGCTTCACGGGATGGTCCGGGTGGCCCTTGAGGATTTCGTCCTTTGTGCCGACCACGAGGATGACGACTTTCCCGGGCGTGAGATACTTCGCGGCGACGCGCTTCACGTCCGCCGGGGTCACGGCGTCAATCTTCGAGCGGTAGTTCTTCCAGTAGTCCGGGTCTTTCGCGAAACGGCCGGTGAACTCGTCGCCCGCGAGCGTGCCGGCCACCTGCCGCTTCGTCGCGAAGGTCTGCGGGAACGTCTCGATGAACTGCTTCTTCGTCGTGTTCAGCTCCTCGTCGGTCACGGGCGCGGTGGCGATCTTCCTCATCTCCTCCAGCACGATGCTCGTGGCGTAGGCGACGGTGCGGGACTTGGACTGAAACGCCGCGAGGAAGCTCATCGGGTGATACACGCCGCCGGGGAAGCCGCTGCCCGCCGAGTAGGCCAGCCCCTCGTCCGAGCGCACGCGGTTCATGATGCGCGAGGTGAAGCCGCCGCCGCCGAGGATGTCGTTCATCACCTGTGTCGCCGGGAAGTCCGGGTCGTCGCGCTGAATGCCGGGCAGCAGGATGGTCACGCGGCCCTGGTTCACTTCCTTGTCCACGAGATAGACGCCGGGTGCGGCGAACTTCTTTGCCGTTGGCACGGGCGGCGGGACTTCGCCGGTGAAGGGCCATGCGGCAAAGAGCTTCTCCAGCCGCGCCACCATCGCGTCGCGCTCGAAGTCGCCGTTCACCGCGATGACGAAGTTCTTCGGGTGGAACCAGCGCCGGTGGAACGCCTCCAGGTCCGCGCGCGTGACGGAGTCGAGCGAGGCCTGCGTGGAATGGCGGTTGAAGTAGAAGCCGTCGCCGTAGGCGAGGAAGCGGCGCTCGCGCTGCTCGATCTCGGCCGCGTCGTCGTTGCGCTGCTTCATGGCCTGAAGGGACTGCTGCTTGCGCAACGCGAGCTTGTCCTCCTGAAAACGCGGCGCGGTGAGCACCTCGCGCAGAATGGCGAAGCCCTCGTCGAGGTCCTTGGAGAGCAGGTTCAGGCTCACGCTGCCCTGCGTGTCGCTGGCGGCGGAGTTCAGGCTCGCGGCGAGGAAGGCGAGGCGCTCCTCGAGGTCTTCGGCGGTCTTGGACTTGGTGCCACCGCGCGCGAGCAAATAGCCCGTGATGCCCGCGAGGCCCTCCTTGCCGACGGGGTCGAGGTAATCGCCCGTGCGGACGAGGATGGAAATGTTGACCAGCGGCAGCTCGCGGTCCGGCACCACGTAGGCCACCGGCCCGGCCTTGAGCGCGACGCGGAACTGCTTGGCGTCCGGCGGGGAGTAGTTGAGCGCGGGAAACTTGAGCTTCTCCGGCCGGTCCGGGATGTCGGCGGCGAGTGCCGGGAGAGCAATGACGAGTAGCAAGGCAAGGCGGTGCATAAAGTGGCTATCAGCGGGCGGGCTTGTTGATGCGGATGAATTGTCCGGTGAATGAGGGCGTTGAGAGCAGTGCATCGTGAACCCGCTTCGCCAAGCCGTCGAAATCCACATCTTCCGTGCAGGCAACAATGCCGGCGTGAGCTGGCTGTCGCAGGTGCAGGCGGCGGAAGTGCATACGATTCACTGTGAGCAGGACGCGATGGTGGCTCGTGGCGTATGCCAGCACCTCGTCGTCCGGCCAGCCTTGGTTGGCGCGGCCAATTTCTGCGACGGTGAGCACGTCGTGACCAAGCGAGCGCAGCGCGACGATGACTGGCTGGGGAAAGTTTTCATCGGCAAAGAGGTGCGCCATCTCACACCTCGTTGTTCTCCTGAATCAGCCGGTCAAGCTCGGCGCGGTTGGCGGACGCGTAAGCCCAGGCGTTCGCCAAGTCCTCCGGCGTCAGCGCGGGATGGGCTTGGAGCAACTGGCTGTCCGTCGCTCCACTGCGACGACCCTCCTCCAACTGCCAGACCGGCAGCCGCAAGCCACGAATGCACGCGTCGCCGCCGCACACACGCGGCGTGCGGTAGATTCCGGGGGCGACCTCGACCGGTTCGTGCGCGAGCCACTCGACAAGGCTGCGGCGTTCCTCGGCGGAGAGTTTCGTCACCACTTGGCGGGCTTCTTCGATGGCGGTGCTCATATGGGGAGAATGTGATCCAAAGACTGCTCGCCCGCTACTTCTTCTCCAGCTCCGCGATGCGCTCGGCGGTCTTCTTCTTGAGGATGTTCAGGAACGACTGTCCTTTCGCGTTGGCCTTGGCGGACTGCTCGTCCATCTGCTTGAGCTGGGTCTTGAGCGCCTCGACATTCTTCTCCTCGGCGAGCCGGCCGAGGAACTGCCGCACGGCGGGCAACTGCTGCGGCGTGAGGCCCGCGAGGTCGGGGTCCTCGGACGCGCTCTTGCCGGCCTTGCGCACGACGGTGGCGACGTTGCGGTTGTCCTTCGTGAGGTAGGTTTCAGCCACGCGCTTCACGTCGGCGGCGGTGACGGCTTGGAGCTTTGGGCCGGCCTCGTTGATTTCCTGCCAGCGACCGACGCCGTCGTAACGCAACAGCGCCTGCATGATGGCGTGGTTGTTCGAGAGCTTGCGGTATTCGCCGGCGGCGAAGTTGTTCTTCACCTTCTGCAATTCCTCGGGCGGCACTTCGGTCGTCTTGATTTTCTCAATCTCCGCGAGCAGGCCGGCCTCCAAATCCGCAGGCGTCTTCCCGTCCGTCACTTCGCCGCCGATGTTGAAGAGGCTGGCCCAACGCATCGAGTGCTGCTGCGCGTAGGCCTCGGTGGCGACCTTCGAGCCGAGCACGAGGCCCTTGTAGAGGCGGCCCGTGCGGGTGGAGAGAATCTGCGCGAGGACGGCGAGCGGATAGGTGTCCTTGTGGCCGAACGCGGGCGTGTGCCACATGAGGTCCACCTGCGGATTGGCGTCGGCCTCGCCGTTGAGGCGCTTCTCGGCGGGCTGCTTGATTTCGAGCGTGACCACGTCGGGCGCGGCCTCCTTCCCGCGCGGGATGCGGCCGAGATATTTTTCGGCGAGCGCGGTGGCCTTGTCCGGGTCGAAGTCGCCGACCAGCACGGTGGTGAGGTTCTGCGGCGCATAGTAGAGCGCGTAAAATTCATCAGCCTGCTTCTTGGAAATCGCCGGGATGTCCGACGGCCAGCCAACGACCGGCCAGGAATACGGGTGCGACTCCCAGAACATCGCCCAGAACGCCTCCTCGATGCGGCCCGTGGGCGTGGACTCGGTGCGCATCCGGCGCTCCTCGAAGACCACGTCGCGCTCGGCGTAGAACTCGCGGAAGACCGGCGCGAGCAGCCGCCCGCTCTCCATCCACATCCACAGCTCCAGTTTGTTCGCCGGGACGGTGGTGAAATAAACCGTCACGTCGTGGCTGGTGTAGGCGTTCATCTGCGAGCCGCCGTTGGCGGTGTAAACGCGGTCGAACTCGTTCTTCACGAGAATCTCGCGCTGGGCGTCCACGAGCTTCTTGAACTGGGCCTGAAGTTCCTTGAACCGGGGCGTCCAGGTGTCGGGGTTGAGCAGGTCGGTGATCTCCCCGCGCCGCCAGAGCGTGCGCATCACGGACTCCTCCTGGCGCATGAGGTCGCGCACCCGCTCCTGCTCGGCGATGATTTCCACGTCCTTCTTGTAATCCTTCGTGCCGAGCGTGGGCGTGCCCTTGAACATCATGTGCTCGAAGAGGTGCGCGATGCCCGTGATGCCGGGCCGCTCGTTCGCGCTGCCGACATGGGCGACCCAGCCGCCCGCGACGGTCGGCTCGTCATGGCGTGGCAGGAGCAGAAGCCTCATGCCGTTGGAGAGCGTCTTCTCGATGACGGGAACCTTCTGCGCCTGCGCGGTCAGGGCAAAGGCGGCGCAGAGCAGCAGGCAGAGGGAAAAGGATTTGAATTTCATGCGGTCAGTGACGCGAACTTGGACAGCGGAGGCCGTCGGTCATTCAAGCGTGGGGAGAACAAGTGCCGGAAAGCGGGCGCGGCGTCAATTGCGGGGAGGCGGAGACGGGGGAACGTCCAACGCTCAACGTTCAACATTCAACGTCCAGAGGGGCGTTCGGATGCACTCGTTGAAAGTTGAGCGTTGGAAGTTGGACGTTGAATGTTTTCCCCTCTGCGCTCTTTGCGCCCTTTCGCGGCAAACCCGTATCAGCCTGGCCGCACGAGGATTTCCTCCACCACGGCGCGGGCGGGCAGGTTGATGGCCAGCAGCGCGCAGTCGGCGATGTCCTCGGGCTGCATCATCCGCGCGCGGGCGGTGGCGTCGGGGACGACCGGCCGCTTGTTGAGCAGCTCGGTGTCAATGTCGCCGGGGAAGACGGAGCACGCGCGGATGCCGTGGACGCGCTCCTCGGCGTTGATGCACTGCGTCAGGCCGGCCTGGCCGAACTTCGAGAGGACGTAGCTCGGGCCGCTCTTGGGACTGGCCTGGAGGCCGGCCTCGGAGACGATGTTGACGATGGTGCCGGTCTTGCGCACGCGCATCTGCGGCAGGAACGCCTGCGCGCAGTAGTAGGAGCCGTGCAAGTTCGCGTCTATCACCGCGTGGTAATCCTCCAGCGACAACTCGGCCAGCGAGCGGCGCGGGATGTTCGTCCCGGCGGCGTTCACGAGCACGTCCACGGTCTTGAACTTCGCCAGGACCGTCTTCGCCATCGCGGCGACCTGCGCCACGTCGCCGATGTCGCAGGGGATGACGAGGAACTGCTTCGCGTGTTTTCTGGCGAACTTGACGGTGGCTTTCAACGCCTCCTGACGTCGCCCAAGGATGGCGACCTTCCAGCCGAGCGCGGCGAGTTTCAAGGCGATGGCCTGGCCGACTCCACTGCCGGCCCCGGTGACGACTGCGTTTTTGATCATAAAGACTTTTTCAATCCATCATCCAATTCCAAACACGCGGCGGATGGCGGCCTCGGCCTGCTTCATCTGCTCATCCGTCAACGCGCCCAGCCGCCGAATCAAGACCGCACCGGGGACGTTGCGGATGCCTTGCGCATCAAACGCGCCGCGCTCCAGCCAGTGCAAATTCATCGTCACCTCGAAGCGCGTGCCTCGGACGGCGGTGGTGTGTGGCAGCACCAGATAGACCGCCCGCTCGTGGTCGAGGAAAGGAATGCTCGCGATGAGCGCCGGGCGGGTCTTGGCCGCCAGGCCCAAGTCCACCAGCCAGACTTCACCGCGCCGAGCGTTGGGCATACTCGGCTTCTTCCCGGTCGTAGGCCTGGAACGCCTCGTCGGCGGAGGCGATCAGGTCGGCTTCCGTGACAACTCCATGCCGGTCGTCATACACGACCGCGTCGCCGCGCAGGCGGTAAAGCTGATGCAGAGTTTGCTCGAGCCGCATCAATTCCGCCGTGGTAAGGCCGGGGACGACGGCTTCGATTTCAGCAAGCGTGCTCACAGGGCGAAGCTAACAGCGGGGCGCTGCCACAGCAAGGCTGCTGTCGTGGCTGCTGTCGTGGTTCACTTCACGTAAAGCGCCTGCTGGAGCTGCGCGACGAGGACATGCGCGTTGGGGAAGCGCTTTTCCGGGTCGCGTTCGAGGCACTTGAGGATGATGCGCTCGACGGCGATGGGGATGTCCGCATTGATTTCGCGCGGCGGCGGGATGGGGTGCTTCTCATCGAGCTGCTTGCGCAGCACGGCCTCGGGCGTCTCCCCGATGAAGGGCTTGCGGAAGGTCAACAGCTCGTAGGCCATCACGCCGAACGAGAAGATGTCCGCGCGCTGGTCGAGCGGCTCGTGGCGGATCTGCTCGGGCGCCATGTAGGCGGGCGTGCCGGCGTTGCTGGGCATGCGCGTGGGCTTCTTCGGCAGCGGCTGCGCGAGATCGAAGTCCACCAGCCGGATGTCGCCAGCCTTGGTCACGAGGATGTTCTCCGGCTTGAAGTCGAGGTGGATGAAGCCCTGCTCGTGCAGGTGCTCCAGTGCGATGGCGGAATCAATGAGGATGTTGCCAACAAACTCGCCGAGCACCGGGTCGTTCCGGGTGATGAGGTGCTTGAGGTTCGAGCCTTCGACGCGCTCCAGCAGCGTGTAGTCCACGCCGTCCAGCTTCCCGTGCTTGAAGAAGCCGATGATGAACTGGTGCCCGTGAATCTTCTCCAGCACCTCGCAGCCGTGCAGGAACTGCTTGCGCGCCGCCTTGTCCACGGCACCGTTGCCCAGCAGCCGCCGCAGCGCGTAGGTCTGGCCCTCCTGGTCGGTCGCCGTCCAGATCTCCGCCGTGCCGCCGCGGTTGATCAGCTCGTGGAGCGAATACTCCCCGAACAGATGGGGCGCGTTCGGGTCGTGGACCGTCGGTTTCTTTTTCTTCCGGAAGAAGCCCAGTGGTAGCATTCGCGTTCGTCGCCCGTTTAAGTTGTGCTCAAGTTTTGCGTCAAGGACGCGCCCGCGTCCCAAAAGTTACGCCGTGCGCGCTCGCCCAGCCGATTGTGTGCCAGCCCTGCTCTCTGCGCGCGGCAGAATATCACTTGGCGGCACTTTCGCAAGGCCGCTTAATCCGCGCGTGCGCGCCGCCGGACTCCTGCTCTGCTACGTGGCCGGGGTCTTCCTGGGCGGCGCGCTGCTGGCTCCGTGGTTGTTTCAGCTCGCGCACTGGGCCGCCGGTGAACTGCCCGCGCTCCAGGGCCTCGCCAGCCAGCCCTTCCACCGCTACGTCAACCGCTGCCTCCTCCTCGTCGCCGTGGCCGGGTTGTGGCCGCTGCTGCGCGCGCTGAACCTCGCCGACCGCCGCGCGCTGGGCCTGGCCGATCCGCTGGCGGCGCGTCGCCCGCTGGCGCTGGGGCTGGCGCTGGGCTTCGGTTCGTTGCTGCTGGCCGCCGTGCTCATGGCCATCGCCGGGGTGCGGAGCTTCAACTTTCGCCACGCTCCCCAGGTGCTTGCGGAACTGGCCGTCACCGCGACGCTCGCCGCCGCGGCGGTGGCGCTGCTGGAGGAGCTCATCTTTCGCGGCGTGGTCTTTGGCGCATTGCGGCGGACGTGCTCCCTCTGGCCTGCGCTGCTGGCGAGCGCGGCGCTTTACTCGGTGGTGCATTTCCTCGCCCGGGTCGAACATGCCGGCCCAGTCGAGTGGACCTCCGGCCTTGCGCTGCTGCCACGCATGGCGCGTGGAATTGCCGCCCCCGAAAACCTCCTGCCCGCGCTCACGCTCGCGCTCGGTGGGGCCGCGCTGGGACTGGCGTGCCATCGCACGGGCAGGCTCTGGTTCGCCATCGGCCTGCACGCGGGCTGGGTCTTCTGGCTGAAAGTGTTCAAGACCGTGACTTCGCCGGGCACGGGCGCGGGCGGCGCGTTCTGGGGCACGGAAAAGCTGCTCGACGGCTGGCTCGCCTGCCTCGTCATGGCCGCCGTCCTCGTCGTGGTTGCGCGTTTGCCGCAGACAGCGCAGACTCCCGCCCCTCCCGATGCACCCGGCGGCTCCGAACCTCGCGCGTGACTGGCTCGACGCCGGCCTGAGCTTCGTCTTCCCATCCGTCTGCCAGCTCTGCGCCGCCGCCCGCGCCACGCCCGCCGAGGGCTACGTGTGCCAGGGCTGCTGGCAAAACCTCCGCTTCATCACGCCGCCGTGCTGCGAACGCTGCGGCCTGCCGTATCCCGGCGACCTAACCACCGCCTTCGAGTGCTCGAACTGCCGCGACCTCGACCTGCATTTCCGCTGGGCGCGCGCCTCCGTGGTCGCGAACGATTTTCTCCGCAACGTCATCCATCGCTACAAATACAACCGCGAACTCTGGTTCGAGCCATTCCTCGCCGACCTGCTTGTCCGCCAGGCGCTGCCCGCGCTGCGCGGAGAGCAACTCGCCGGCATCGTCCCGGTCCCGTTGCATCCGGTGAAGCAGCGCGAGCGCGAGTTCAACCAGGCCGAGCGTCTGGCGAATCCCCTCGCCGCCGCGCTCGGCATCCCCGTGCTGACCCGGCTCGTCAAGCGCGTCCAGCCCACCCGCACCCAGACCCAGCTCGACAAGCACGCCCGCGCCGACAACGTCCGCCGCGCCTTCGCACCCATGCGGCCCAAGTCCCTCCACGGCGAGCGCCTCGTCGTCCTCGACGACGTGCTCACCACCGGCGCGACCACCAGCGCCGTCGCCCGCGTGCTGCGCGAGAACGGTGCGGGCGAAGTCCTCGTCTGGACGCTGGCGCGCGGGTTGTGATGCGTTTCCGCCAATTCCCGGCTGGCATTCCGGCCCTTTCGCCGCCAAGCTCCCGCCATGAAGTTGATTCTCTCAACGCACAACGTCACCAAGACCGAGGCCATCGTGGATCACATCCTGACCTGCCTCGACAAGCTCGAACATCTCGACCGCTGGACCATTGATGCCCGGGTCATCATTGAGCACGACAACACGCGCGACCCCGCCAAGGCCTTCGGCTGCTCCATGCGCATCGGCATGCGCGGTCCCGACCTCTTCGCCGAGGATCACGAGGCCGACCTCTACGCGGCCATAGATGTCGTCACCAAGAAAATCGAGCAGCAGATCCGCAAGCGCCACAGCAAGCACAAGGCGAAGAAGCACACCGACGCCGCCCGCAGCAAAGAGCGCCGGCGCACCACCTGATGGCTGGAACCAAGCTCGTCGCCCTCCGCGCCCGAGTCATCCTGCCGGGGTCGCAGCCGGCGATTGAGGACGGCGCGGTTTTCCTTGCCCGGGGCCGCATCGCCGCCGTCGGGCGCTGGCGCGACCTGCGCCGCAGAGCGCCCGCCCGGACGCGCGACTTGGGCGAGGTCGTCCTCCTGCCCGGCCTCGTCAACGCGCACTGCCATCTCGATTACACCGACATGGCCGGCGCGATCCCGCCGCCGAGAAACTTCCTCGACTGGATCGAGGCCATCATCGCGCTCAAGGCGGCGTGGAGCTACAGCGACTACGCCCAGTCCTGGCTCAACGGCGCGCAGCAGCTCCTCCGTTCCGGCTGCACCACCGTCGCCGACATCGAGGCCGTGCCCGAGCTGCTGCCCGAGGTGTGGACGGCGACGCCGCTGCGCGTCCTGTCGTTCCTCGAACTCATCTCCGTCCGCCGCCGCCAGCGCCCGGCCACGCTCGTCCGGCAGGCCGTGCGGAAAATCCACGAGCTGCCCAAGGGCCGCAGCCGCGCCGCGCTCTCGCCCCATGCGCTCTACACCACGAACCCCGAGCTGCTGAAGCTCGCGCGCCGTGCCGCCCATCGCGCCCGCTGGCCGGTCACGATGCACGTGGCGGAGTCCGGGCTGGAGTTCGGGATGTTCCGCAATGGCCGCGGGGCCATGTTCAACTGGCTCCGCCGCAACGGGCGCGACATGGGCGACTGCGGCGCGCGCTCGCCCGTCCAGCAGCTCGCCGCGCTCAAGCTGCTTGACCCGCGCTTCCTCGCCGTCCACGTCAACCACCTCGCGCCCGGCGACGCTGGCCTCCTCGCCCGCGCGTGCGCCCACGTCGTCCACTGCCCGCGCAGCCACGCCTTCTTCCGTCACGCGCCCTTCCCTTTCGCCGAACTGCATGACGCCGGCGTGAACCTCTGCCTCGGCACCGACAGCCTCGCGAGCATCGGCAAGGACGGCCGCCGGAAGCCCGAGCTGGACGTCTTCGCCGAGCTGCGCGCCCTCGCCGCCCAGCAGCCCGGCCTCTCGCCGGAGGAATTCCTCGACCTCGTCACCCGCAACCCCGCCGCCGCGCTCGGGCTGCGCGGCAAGGTCGGCGAACTCACCCGCCGCGCCCACGCCGACCTCCTCGTGCTGCGCTCCAACGCCGCGCCCGGGGCCGCTGCCGAGGCCGTCGTTCATTCCGCACCCAACATTGCTGGCGTGATGATCGGCGGCGAGTGGGCCATCGAGCCGCAACCATGAAGACGGGCCGGACTGCGCCTCGCGCTGACGGAGCGCGGCCTTCAGGCCGCAGAAGGCTGCGCTGCACGAAGGGGCTTTCGATGCTGCTCGTAGCCTCAATCCTGCTGCGGCGTGAACGCCGCGCTCCATGAGCCGCGTCGCCCTCATCACCGGCGCTTCCGGCGGGCTGGGCCGCGCGCTTGTCGCCGAGTTTCTCGCCCAAGGCTGGCGCGTCGCCGCCGGCCTTCACCGCGGGAACGCCCACGCGGAGAGCGATTCTCTCCTGCCGCTCCCGCTCGACGTGACTTCCCGCGAGGCCATCACGTCCGGCGTCGCTCAAGTCCTTGCCCGCTGGCAGCGCGTTGACCTGCTCATCAACAACGCCGGCAACACTGCTGACAACCTCGTCAGCCAGCTCGCCGACGACGACTGGCAGCGCGTGCTCGACGTGCATCTCAAGGGCGCGTTCCTTTGCTCGCAGGCCGTCCTGCGCCCGATGCTCAGGCAGCGCGACGGCCACATCCTGAACGTCGCCTCCTTCAGCGCCCGCACCGGCAACCGCGGCCAGGCCAACTACGCCGCCGCCAAGGCCGGCTTGCTCGGCCTCACCACCTCGCTCGCCAAGGAAGCCGGCCCGCGCAACGTGCGCGTGAACGCGATTCTCCCCGGCGTCCTGCCCACGCCCATGACCGCCAGCCTCACGCCGGAGCAGCTCGCCGGCTTCGCCGCCGCGAACGCGCTGGGCCGCCTCAACGACCCCGCCGAAGTCGCGCGCTTCGCCGCCTTTCTCGCCGGCACGCAAAACATCTCCGGCCAGTTCTTCCAGCTCGACAGCCGCATCGCCCGCTGGACGTAAGTTTGAAGCTGCGGGGAAAAGCCCATCGGTTACACTGCGCGCCATGAACCTCCGCCGCCCGCTCGTCCGCCTCGGTGCCGCCGCGCTGTTGCTTTCCCTCTGCCTGACCGGCTGCTCCGTCCTCCGCCCGTCCGCCAAGGTCGTCACCCCCGGTCCGCGCGCGTTTGACTTCGCCACCGACACGCTGGCGGTGCCGGTGCCTCCGCCCGCGCCGCAGGAAGAGCAGGAATCCCTCGCCGACCCCGCGCTGCGCGGCCATGTGGACGCGCACGTCGCGCGGCAGTTCTTCCTGCACGCGCGCTTCGAGCCGGCGCAGCGGCCACCGGGCACGGAGGCGCGCATCGCGCTCGTGCGGCAGGTGCTCAAGCGCGACGCGAGCGAACCATCGCGCGACGACCGGCGCGTGGTCATCCCCGGCTACGCGAACCTCCGCGAGTTCAGCCGATTGCAGGGCCACCTGTTGCGCGCCGAGTCCTGGCTCGTGTGCCGCTGCGAGAACCGCGCGCCCCTCGTGACCAGGGCCTTCGGAGGCGATTCCGGCAAGGACGCGGCGGTCAAGGAACTCCTCACCTCCGTCACTGCCAACCGCCCGGCGCTCGTGCGGCTCTACCGGCGCCACGCGCTGCACTACAACCGCTCGCTGCTCGTGTTCGGCTCGGAGAGCGCCGAGGGGGAAGTGCGCTTCACCGCCTACGACCCCGCCGCGCCCCGGCAACCGGTCCAGCTCACCTTCAGCCGCGCTCACCGTGCCTTCGCCCTGTCCGATGACGCCACCAGCAGCGGGCCAGCGCTGGGGGTGGAAGTTCGCCAGCGTTGAAACCCAAATCCGGTTCCCCGCTGTTTTCGGTGGAATAGAGCTGGGGAGTCCGTTTTCGCGCCGGAGGCGCGCATGAAGGTAGCCGGTGGGAAGCTGGGTGAAACCCAGCGCACCCACCGGATGAACGGCCGAAGCTCTGCGCCCCGGCGGGGCGCATGAATCACCCCAACTCTCTGAGGCGTTCATGCGCCCCGCCTGGGGCGCGCGGAGGCGGGCGAGTTGACCGGTGGGTGCGCCTCTCCCTTCGGTCGAGCCTTCCCACCGGCTACCCTCACTGGCCCCTCCGGGGCCGGAAAGCGCGCCCACCCGGTTCCCATTCCACCGAAAACAGCGAGGAACCCCAAATCCGAAACCGCCCGACGCGCCGCCAGTGGTGGCGCAGGCTTGTAGCCTGCTGTTTCGCGGGTTTGCAACCCGCCGCCGCCACGCGCGTTTCTGGGCGTCGCTGCTTGCAGCGATGACCTGCCGACTGCAAGTCGGCGGACACAGCAGGCTACCAGCCTGCGCTACGGCACTGGGCAGCTCGGAGTTTGGGTTGAGCGGGAGCATCGTTTCCAGCCCGCCGTCTAACGGGGCATGAAACGCTCGCTCGCCTTTCTCGCCTGCCTCGGCTGGCTGTTCACCCACGCCCCCGTTCACGCCGCCGGACTCATTGTCGTCACCGAGTCCGTCGAGGATCGCCGCCTCCTGCCGCCGCATCCGCCCATCGTCGTGCCGCCACCCCGGCCCGTCCCTCCGCCGCGTCCCTATGTCTTCGCCCCGTTGGAGGTCAACTACCACAAGGTCAGCGCGCGCATCACGGACCAGGTGGCGGTCACGACGATTGAGCAGGAGTTCTACAACCCGAACCCGACGCGGCTGGAAGGCACCTTCCTGCTGCCCGTGCCCAGGGGCGCGCAGCTCAACAAGTTCACGATGGAAATTGACGGCAAGAAGGCCGAGGCCGAACTGCTCTCCGCCGACAAGGCGCGCAGCATTTACGAGGGCATCGTCCGCTCGATGCGCGACCCGGCGCTGCTGGAATACCTCGGCCAGGACGTCTTCCGCGTGCGCATCTTCCCCATCGAGCCGCGCGGCACCAAGCGCGTCACCCTCAGCTACACGCAGGTGCTCAAGGCGGACGGCGGCCTGCTCAACTACGTCTCGCCGCTGAACACCGCGAAGTTCTCCGCCAAGCCGCTCAAGAACGTCAGCCTCAAAGTTGAGCTGGCAGGCAAACGCCCGCTCAAGGCGCTGTGGTCGCCGAGCCACGCGGTCGAGGTGAAGCGCGACGGCGGCAAGGCCACCGTCGGCTTCGAGGCGCGCGACGTGAAGCCGGACACGGACTTCCAACTGCTCTTCTCCTTCGAGGCCGGCGAGCTGGGCGCGAACCTGCTCACGCATCAGGTCGCGGGCGAGGACGGTTACTTCCTCCTGCTCGCCTCGCCCGATGCAAGCGTGAAGGGTGGCAAGTCCGTGCCCAAGGATGTGTGCTTCGTGCTCGACACGTCCGGCTCGATGGCCGGCGGCAAGCTCGAACAGGCGAAGAAGGCGCTCGCGTTCTGCGTGGAGAACTTGAATGACAACGACCGCTTCGAGGTGCTGCGCTTCTCGACGGAGGTCGAGCCGCTCTTCGGCGAGGTGCTGGCGGCGAGCAAGGCCAATCGTCAGCGGGCGCTGGGCTTCCTCAAGGGTTTGAAGCCGCTCGGCAGCACGGCCATTGACGACGCGCTCAAGAAGGCGCTCGGGCTTTTCCCCGCGCGCGTCGCGGGCGCGGCGCGCACCCCCACGATCATCTTCCTCACGGACGGACGGCCCACCATCGGTGTCACGGACGAGAACAGCATTTTCAAGAACGTGAAGCATCAGAACGCCGCCGGGACGCGCCTCTTCTGCTTCGGCATCGGCACGGACGTGAACACGCACCTGCTCGACAGGATCACCGAGGACACGAAGGCCTTCAGCACCTACGTCCTGCCGGAGGAGGATCTGGAGGTGAAGCTCTCGAACTTCTTCACCAAGATCAAGGAGCCGGCGCTGGCGAACGTGAAGCTCACGTTCCCCGAGGGCGTGCGCGTGACGAAGCTCTACCCGTCGCCGGTGCCGGACTTGTTCAAGGGCGAGCAGCTCGTGCTGGCGGGCCGCTTCTCCGGCGGGGCGAAGGGCCGGCTCGTCATTGAAGGCGAGGTCGCGGGCGAGACGCGCAGGTTCAGCTACGACGCGGACTTCGGCGCGGACGGCGCGCATGACTTCATCCCGCGCCTCTGGGCCACGCGGCGCGTCGGCTACCTGCTCGACGAGATTCGGCTGCGCGGCGAGAACGCGGAGCTGAAGGAGGAGGTCACCGAGCTGGCGCGCAAATACAGCATCGTCACGCCCTACACCGCGTGGCTCATCACCGAGGACGAGGCCCGGCGCGGCGTTGCGATGGAGCGCCGGCTCCTGCCGCAGCTCCTCACCGACCGCGAAGCGAACCGCCAGGCGGCGGCATCCTACGACAGCTTCAAGCGCGAGAAGGCCGGCGACGTGGCCGTGGGCGGCGCGCGCCTGGCCTACGAGCTGAAAGCGGCGGACGCGCCGGCCCTGGCGCAGCAGCGCGCGAATCAATCGGTCCTGCGCAGCTACAGCGGCGTTGTGACGGCGCCGGCGGCGACGGCCAGCCCCACGCTCGCGGGACGTTCCGGCCCCGGCCCGGGCGGCGGCACGCGCCCCATCAACGAGTCCGCCCGGCGGCTCTCCGACTACGCGCAGCAGAACCGCTTCGTCGCCGGCAAGAGCTTCTACCAAAACGGCGAGCAGTGGGTGGACGCGGACGCGCAGCGGCTCAAGGACGCGCAGCCGGTGAAGCTCCAGTTCGGCTCGGCGGCATACTTCGCCCTGCTGGGCCGGGAGCCGCGCGCCGCGCAGTGGCTCGCCCTGGGGCGCAACGTGCAGTTCGTCCTCGGCGGCACGCTCTACGAAGTGGCGGAGTAATCCGTCCGGGCTCAGGTGTTTTCCTCAGGCGGCTTGCGCCGCGAAGGGCATCAGTGCTGCTCCGAGTCAGGCGTGAAAGCGGTCCGGCAATTCATGGACGAGGCGCTGCCGTTTCTGGCCTTCCTGGTCTATGTGGCGGTCGAGGCCGTCGTCATCTACGGGATGCTGCGCTGGGCGGGCGCGATTTGACGGTGGCGGGAATCGGATTGACTCGCGCCGGGGCCGCACCCGGAATGACGCCATGTTGAAGCCAGTCCGCCCGCCCGCCCGGCCAGCCAAGGCCGGCGGGCGTTTCGCCATCGTCGCCGCGCAATACAACGCCCGCTACGTGGACGGCATGCTGCGCGCGGCGCGGGCCGAGTTGAAGCGCGCCGACGCGGCGGAGGTGCGCGTGGTGCGCGTGCCGGGGGCGTTCGAGGTGCCGGTCGTCGCGGGCGCGCTGGCCCGGCAGTTTCCCGGTTGGGATGCGGTCATCTGCCTCGGCGTCATCATGCAGGGCCAGACCTCGCACGCGCAGCACGTCGGCGAGGCGGTGACGGCGGGGTTGATGCAGCTCGCCGTGACGACGGGCGTGCCGATGATCCACGAGGTGCTCGTCTTCACCAGCGCGGAGCCGGCGCGCGTGCGCTGCCTGGGCCGCGAGTTCAACCGCGGCGCGGAGGCGGCGCAGACGGCCTTGAAGATGGCGGCGGTGATGCGAGCGATCGCGCCGGCGGACGATGTTCCCTTCTGACCTGGTGCCCGCCATGACCGCGAAGCCCACCGACCCCGCCGCGCCGCGCATCCTCGTCGTGGACGACGATCCCGGCCAGCGCAGCCTGTTGCAGACTTTTCTGGAGCGCAACGGCCACTGCCCGCTGGTGGCGGATTCCGGCGAGGCCGCGCTCAGGCTGCTCGCCACCGCTCCGGTGAGCCTGATGATTTCCGATGTGCGGATGCCGGGCATGACCGGCCTCGAAACGCTCCGCCGCGCCCGCCAGTTGCACGCCAAGCTCCCGGTCCTGCTCGTCACCGCCTACGCCGACATCCGCGAGGCCGTCGGGGCGATGCGCGACGGCGCGGTGAACTATCTCTCCAAGCCGATTGACCTGGACGAGCTGCTGCGCACCGTGGAGCAGATCACCGGCACGCACCTGAAGGCCGCCGCGCAACCCGGCGAGCCGCCGCTGCCGGCGGGCATCCTCGCCGTCAGCCCGCTGATGCGCGCGGTGTTCCACGACGCCGCGCTGATCGCGCCCTCCGAGAGCCGCGTGCTCATCACCGGCGAGAGCGGCGCGGGCAAGGAGGTGCTGGCCGACGCAATCCACGGCTGGAGTCCGCGCGCGCCGGGGCCGCTGGTGAAGGTGAACTGCGCGGCGATCCCCGAGACGCTGCTGGAGAGCGAGCTGTTCGGGCACGAGAAGGGCGCGTTCACGGGCGCGCACCAGCAGCGCACGGGCCGGTTCGAGGAGGCCAACGGCGGCACGGTCTTCCTGGACGAGATCAGCGAGATGTCGCCGCAGCTCCAGGCCAAGCTGCTGCGCGTGACGCAGCACGGGCACTTCCGCCGCGTCGGCTCCGGCCGGGAGTTGCAGAGCGACGCGCGGATCCTGGCCGCGACGAACCGCAACCTGGAGGCGCTCATCAAGGAAGGCCGCTTTCGCGAGGACCTGTTTTACCGGCTGGCCGTCGTCGAGCTGGGCGTGCCGCCGCTGCGCGAGCGGCGCGAGGACATTCTTCCGCTGGCGGCGCACTTCATCGCGCAGTTCGGCGGGGACAAGACACGCTTCGCCCCCGCCGTGACGGAGTGCCTGGAGCGCTATGCCTGGCCCGGCAACGTGCGCGAGCTGCGCAACGCGATGGAGCGCGCCGCGCTGCTCTCGCGCGGCGGCGTGGTGCTGCCGGAGCATCTGCCGGGGCGCGTGAGCACGGGCGCGGCGGGCACGGCCGCGCCGGTGGCCGCCGACCCGCAGCGGCTGGAGGAGATCGAGCGCGACGCGATCCTGGCGGCGTTGAAGCGCCATGACTTCAACCGCACGGAGACGGCCAAGACCCTGGCCATCAGCCGCCGGGCGCTGACCTACAAGATTCAGCGGCTGCGCGAGCTGGGCTTCGCGGTGGACGCGGAGCGGTAGGCGCGCCGGGCGGTTTATTTCTTCGTCGGCGCGTTGGTGGGAGCCGCCGGGGCCGGGGCGACGGGCGCGGGCGGCGCCACGAGCGGGCGCGGGGCCGTCGGGAAGGGGTTGTAGGACTTGTTGCCGACGGTGTCGGTCGGGGCGGTGAAGTTGGGGCCGCCGGCGGCGGCGTGGCCCAGGCTGCGGCCCAACTGTCCCGGCCCGACCCAGAAGGAGTAGAGGCTGGCGTTCCTGAGGTGGAAGCGGAGCCGCACCGTGCGGCCCGCCAGCAGGGACAAGTCCTGCATCCCGGGCTGCCCTGGCGCCGGCGGCTGCCAGCTCACGCCCATGAGCGTCTGGTCGGCGGCCAGCGGGTTGAACAGGTTCGTGGTGAAGGGCTGGAGCTGCTGTTTCGTGTCGTTTTTGGTGACGGTGATGGGCCGGCCATCCGCGTGCAGGATTTCGATGCGCAGCTCCCCGCCCGGCGTGTTGGTCTTCAGGTTCACAAACATGAAGCGCCCGTTGAACCTGAGCGGGCGCGTGGTCAGCACGCCGCCTTCCGGCCCCGCGTCCATGGAGGCGAAGCCGTCGCGACGCAGCGTCGCCAGCCCCATCGCGCCGCCGCCGTCGCGCTTGCCCGCCGCCCCGGCCCGGCCGCTGAAGTAGAAGTTCAGGTTCCGGCCGGCCACCAGGAAGCCGCCGGCCACGGACTGCACGTTGCCCCAGTTCCAGTCGCCCTTCCGCTCCGACACATCAATCAGCGGCCGGCGGTTGGGCCGGTCCCAGTGGTAGCCGTCGCGGCTGAAGCCCAGCCAGACGGAGTTCGGCTTGGGCCGGCCCTCGGGAAGGTTCTTGTCGCCGCGCCAGATCGTGAAGAGGCCGACCATGAGGCTCTCGTAGGCGACGGCGTCAAGGTTGTAGAGCTGCGGGGTGACTTGCAGGTCCGCGCGCAGGGGATCCAGGCGGTCGGAGCCAACCCACATCGGCGGCTCGATGATTTCCTTCCAGTGCGGCCCGGCCAGCAGATCCTTCACCTCCCAGTAGCGGCGGGCGCGCGGCTCGCCCCAGCCGTGGCGCAGGCTGTAAACCCACACCTTGCGGAAGGGATTGTAAAACACGGTGGTGCGGTCGCCCGCCGAGCCGGTGCGCAGGACGCGCGGCCCCCAGTGGACGCCGTCCGCCGAGAAGTGCAGCGAGAGGCCGAATTTCCCGTTCTCGCTGTGCGAGCGCCACATCTTGTAGCGCTGCTTCGGGTCGGGACTCTCCTGGTCCAGCCAGACCGTGGAAGAGTCGCGCGGGTCCGTCTGCACCAGGCCGGTGCCGGGCTGCACGTCGAACTTGGGCTTCTCCCAATCCCGGCCGTTGGTCGAGATCGCCAGCGCGGTGCCGCGTCCGTAGCCGGCCATGTAATGGCAGGTGAAGACGGGCTGCATGCGGAACAGCTCGCGCGGGAACGCGTCCTCCAGCAGCCAGCGGTTCAGCCGCTGGAGCAGGTCGCCCTCCGCCGGGCGGAGGGCCAGCAACTGGAGGGTGCGATCCTGGAGCCGGCGCGCGCGGTTCAACTCGCCGAACCGCTCCTCGGTGTGGATGAGCGGGCCGTTGATGACGCCGTTGAGTTCCGTCGCCAGCAGCTTCTGCATGGCCTGCAAGCCGGCCAGGTCCACGGGCTTGAACGCGGCCAGCTTCGCGCGCGCGTCGGGCGAGAGGCGGGCGCTGAGAAACTGTCCCAGTGCGTTGGTGCCGGGGTTCCGGAGCCGCTCGACGAATCCCGCCACATCGTGAATCTCCTCGGGCTTGAGCGCTGGCGGCGTCAGCGGGCACCACGGATCCAGCCACACCCCGTCGCTGAAAGGCATGGCCATCGCGCCGCCGGATTGCTCCCACGCCTGGTCCGGGCGCAGCACCGGGTTGTTCGAGTGGAGCACCGCCGAATGCCAGACGCGCTTGAGCGTGGTCTGCTCGATGAGGAAGTCGTCCACGAACAACTGGCGGCCGTTCGAGATGTCAATGACCGGCGGCGGGTTGCTCAGGTAGGGCACGGGCATCGGCTCGCCGGCCTTGTATCCGCCCTTGGGCGGCCAGACCTCGGGCAGGACGATGCCGTTGTAAAGCGGCTCGCCCTGACGCGGCGGGAGCACGGCGGGAACCACCGGCGGCGGCGTCTGCGCCGTGAGCAGCGGCGGCGGCGCGGCGTTGGTGGCGGCCGGGGAGGCGGCGGCCACGCGGTTGGTCATGTGGAAGATGGCGTTGGACTGCGCGGGCGTGAGGGCGGGGGTTGGCGTGAGGGGTGGCTTGACCACCGGCGGCGCGGTGCTGACGGCGCTGGCGGCAGGTGCCGGCGCGTTCGCCGGGGAGCGAAACGAGTTGAAGTTCGCCGCCGCCCAGCCGGCCAGCCCGCCGCCCACGACGGCCGCCACCAGCCAAAGCCACGGCACCGCGCGCGCGGGTGGCGGGGCGGGCGCTGGGGCGGACGGCTTCGCAGGTGGCTTCGGCATGGGGCGATTAAGCCAAAGCCTCCGCCGTTTGCCATCGGTTTTTCACCGGAGCCGTTCCTGCCCGAGCCTGACGGCTTGCAGCGCGGGGATTTTCGACAATACTGTCGAACGACTCCGCGAGCCGCGCAGTCCAAACGCAGATGTCCAAGCCCCGCCACCGCCCGCTGCTCCGGTTCGCCGCCGGCGCACTGCTCTGGCTGGCGCTGATGCTGCCGGGGCGCGCCGCGCACCCCGACGACCCGGACAACGTCTTCTTCCGCAAGGGCATCATCCCGCGCCTGCGCATCGAGATTTCCCCGGCCGAGCTGGCCAAGCTCAACAAGGACAACCGCTCCTTCGTGCGCTGCACCATCCGCGAGGGCGACGAGTTCATCTACAGCGAGGTGGGCATCCACCTGAAGGGCGCGGCCGGCAGCTTCCGGCCCGTCGGCGACCGCCCGGCGCTCACGCTCAACTTCGACAAGTTCCGCGAGAAGCAGAAATTCCACGGCCTGGACAAGCTGCACCTCAACAACTCCGTGCAGGACGGCAGCTATCTCAACGAGCACCTCGCCTCCGTGATCTTCAACGCCGGCGGCGTCCCCGCGCCCCGCATCTCGCACGCGCGCGTCTGGCTCAACGGCCGCGACCTCGGCTTCTACGTGCTGAAGGAGGGCTTCGACTCGCAGTTCCTCGCGAACCATTTCGGCAGCAAGGCCGGCAACTTCTACGACGGCGGCTTCTGCGCGGACGTTGACCAGAAGAAGGACCGCAAACTCGGACGCGGCACCAATGATCAGGCGGACTTGAAGGCGCTCGTCGCCGCCGCGCGCGAGCCTGACCTGGCCAAGCGCGCCACGCGGCTCGACGAGACGCTGGCGATTGACCAGTTCCTCTCGCTCGTCGCGCTGGAGATGATGACCGCGCATTGGGACGGCTACGCGCGCAACCGGAACAACTACCGCCTCTACAACCACCCGGCGGTGAACAAGCTCGTCTTCCTGCCTTCCGGCATGGACCAGCTTTTCGGCGACCCGAACTTCCCCGTCTTCGACAGCATGGGCGGCCTCGTCACCAGCGGCCTCTGGCAGTTGCCGCAGACGAAGCTTCAGTATCGCGACCGCGTGGGCCACCTGCTCACCAACGTCTTCTCCGCCGAGTTCCTCACCAACGAGATCGCCCGCGTCCACGCGCGCGTCCGCCCCGTGCTGGCAGAGATGAACGAGGGCACGGCGAAGAACTTCGACAACACCACGCGCGACATGAGCAACCGCGTGCTCGCGCGCGTCGCCGGCATCCAGAAGCAGCTCGGCATCCAGCCGGTCAGGCCCGTCAAGCCCGACCCCAACGGCGTCCTGAAGCTCGCCAAGTGGGAAGCCCAGGTGGACGCCGGCGAGCCGAAGATGGCTGACGCTGCCGACCAGGCCGGCGTGAAGGCGCTGGAGATCAACCTGGAGAAACCCAACCGCGTCGTCGCCTCGTGGCGCTCGCGTGTGCTGCTGGACAAGGGCAAGTATCGCTGCGAGGGCAAGATCGCCACCAAGGGCGTCGTGCCGCTGAAGGAGCCGACCGGCGAGGGCGCGGGCCTGCGCATCTCCGGCTCCTCGCGGCCCAACCAGCTCAGTGGCGACAGCGACTGGAAGAAAGTCACCTTCGAGTTCGACGTGCCTGCGGCTTCCACCGAGGTCGTCCTCGTCTGCGAACTCCGCGCCGAACGGGGCCGCGCCTGGTTCGACCTCGGCTCCCTCCAGCTCGTCCGTCAGAACTGAGGGCGCCGGGGTGGTGCCGCGTCGTCGCGGAGAAGGCCACGTCACTTCATCCGGCGGGCGGTCTTCCCCCCATCCGCGCGGTCACACCCGCTTGTCATCCAAGGACTGCGAGATGGCGCTGGGCATGGGCCGGGGGCGGAGCAGGTGAGCGATGATGGCACCGGCGAGGACGAGCAGCCCCACTGCGGCGGCGAGATACACCCAGCCGCCCCGGCGGATGGGCGGCGAGGCGACGGCGAGCTGCCCGGCGGGCTTCTGGGTTGCGCCGGAGGGAGCGGGCTTGGCGGCGGGCAAGCTCGGCTTCGGGGCCGGGGCCTCAGCTTTTGTCTTGGATGACGGGCTGGTGGGCAAGGTGACAACGGCGGTGCTGGCTTTTGCGGCGGGCGGGTTGGTCGCTGCCAGGACCGGCTTCGGCAACGGGACTGGCGCGGTCACGATGCGCGGCGGGGCGGAGGTGGCGCGCGGGGGCGGAACGACGATGGGGATGGTCTTGGGCGGTGGGGCGGCGACGGCAGCGGTTTTCGGGGCGGGCTTCACCACCGGCGGGCGGGCGGCGGCGGGCGGAACAGGAATCACCGGCTTCGCAGCGACCACTGGCGCGTTCGTCGGCTTCGACAGCCCGGGCTTCGGCTCGACGACGCGGGCTTCGAGCGGCCGGGCGGGCGGGGCGGAAGTGCCGGCGGGCGGGCGGAGCAACTCGACTTTGGCGAGCGCGTTGGAGGCGTCCACCACGCTCTTGGGTTGGCGGAGCGCGGGCGGGATGATGGGTTGGACCACGGGGGGGATCTTCGGCGCGGCGGGCGTCTCCTTGGGCTTGGCGACGGGTGCCGGCGCAGGCGCGGGTGGGACCGGCGGGCGGGCGGGAACCACGGTGACGGCGGGCTTGGGCGCGGGCACGGGTGGTTTGGACGTTTCCACCACCGGCTTGGGTGGTGGCGGCGGCGTTGTTTTGGCCGTCTGCTTGGGAGCAGGCGCGGGCACGGGAAGCGGAGGGAGCGGTTTGTTGCGCGGCGCGGTCGGGGCTGGTTCGGTTTTCTTCGTGGCGGTGACGGCTGGGACCGGTGTCGAGGGCTTGCTGGGTGGCGGCGGGGTGGGTTTGGCCGCCGCGTTGGTCAGCCCGGCCGGCTTGGGTGTGGGAACCGGCGGCGCGGCGGGCTTGGGCGCGAGGCCGACGGGCGGCGGGGGCGGAAGATTGGTGACGACGGGAATGGGAATGGGCGTTGGAGCCGGAGTCACGGGAACGGGGGCTTGCGCAACCAACGGAACGGGCACGATTGGCTTCTCCGGGAAGGGCAGGCCGATGTCCTCCAGGCCGCCGCGCACCGACCAGTGCGTGAACCCGCCGCGCTGCGTCACCAGCGAGGTGATGAACGGCATCCGCGCGGCGCGCATCTCGCTGGCGCGCTTGCCGTAGGTGACGTTGATGGGCCGGTCGAAGGGCGTGCCCACGATGACGTCGGTGCCGTCGGAGATGAGGACGATGGTGAGGTTCGTCGCGATGGCGAGCGCCTGGCCCAGCTCGGCGAAGACGGGCCGGAGGTTGGATTTGCCGCGGAATTTCTGCCGCGCGAGGAACTCGTAGGCGCGGTTCGCCAGCGCGACGTTCAAGTCCGGCGTCCAGGCGTTCAGCGGGAACTCGCGCGTCAGCACCGTGTCGGCGTAGGTCCAGATCGTGAAGACGTCGCCCTCCTGCATCCGGCCGCCGAGGCCGTTGGCGACGAGCCGGTGCGTGGTGCGGTAAACGCCGTCGGCGGCGCGCTGCATCGCCGCCGACGTGTCCACCACGAAGAGGTAGCGGCAGTCCGGCGTGATGGGCGAGGGGCCGACGGGCGGGATGGGCAGGAGCTTGACGACCGGCTTCGCGGGGGAAGGCGCGGCCGCGCGCGCGGCCGGCGCCACCAGGGCCAACGCCAGCAGAATTGTCCACGCGCGCTTCATGTCAGTGCGGCTGCTTGAACCGGGAGCGCTCGCGCCGGTTGTGTTCCTTCAAGTCCAGCGCCATGTCCCGGTTCGCCTCGCCCATCATGCGCAGGAAGTTCTCGCAGCTTTGCGCCATGCCGCCAAAGGAATTCACCGTGTCGCGCTCGGCGAAGTCGTTCGTGATCACCATCACCTCGCCGAGCTGGCTCAGGCGATACGCGGCGCGCTCGATCATCTGGTCCGCCGTCTGGCCCGCGCGCGAGTAAAGCACCTCGACCTGCCGCGTGGAGTGCGTCTGCGGCGTGCCCTTGGGCGCGCCCGCGCCGTCGAAGAAAATTGTGACCGGCGTGCCCGTGGCGTCGTGGTAGTGCGTCAGCTCCTGGATGAGCGCCTCGCGCGCGGCGGCGGAATGGCGCGGCCGGCCTTCGGCCAGTTCCGGCCAGGCGTGCAGGAGGCTGTAGCCGTCCACGAGAATGCGGAGCAGAGGCACGCCCTCAACGTAGCAGCGGGCGGAGGAGCGGAAAGCCCAATTTGGCCGCGGCCGGGCTGGCGGCGCGCGACCTTCTCCCGGCGGGAGCCGGCCACGCGGCCCACCGTCCGTTGTGCCGTCCGGCTCAATTCCTGACTAGACCGGATGGCTGGGAGACACCACAGTTCCCCGGCAGCCGAGACTTTGACTGAGCGACCGCGCGAGAACGTCCAACGCCGCAACTTTCTTTATGACCGAGACCATCGCCTTCAAGCCGCCTGGCAGCTACGCCTCTGCCGCCGTCCCGAAGCACGTCGTCCAGCAGCGCTTCCGCACGCCGAAGAAGAACGTCCCCCAGACCCCCATCGAGCGGAACCACTTCCTCCACGTCATCCGCAACTACGTCGCCGAGTTCAACCCCGTGCCGCCCATGCCGGCGGACGAGCTGAAGATCCACGCCGACCGCGTCATCGGGATGCTCAAGTGCGACCCCATCTACCGCGACTACATCGGCGTGCTCATCAACAACGAGATGTGGCGCGAGCAAATCGCCGCCGTGCCGTTCGAGCGCCGGCTGCTGCTGCTGCCCAAGTGCCTGCGCGTCGAGAGCAAGTGCCCCGCGCCCTTCGACGAGTTCGGCCTGCTGTGCAAGCAGTGCGGGCTATGCACGATTCAGGATTTGCAGGCCGAGGCGGAGAAGCTCGGCTACGCAACGCTCGTGGCGGAAGGCTCGGCCATCGTCATGTCGCTCATCCAGACCGGCAAAGTCGAAGCCATCGTGGGCGTGAGTTGCCTCTCCGTGCTCGAACGCGCGTTCCCCTACATGGAAGCGGCGGCGATTCCCGGCGTCGCTATTCCGCTGCTCCAAGACGACTGCATTGACACCACCGTGGACCTCGACTGGGTGTGGGATTACATCCACCTGACCAGCGACGACCAGACGCGCCGGCTAGACCTCGGTGCGCTGCGTGACGAGGTGGATTTCTGGTTCAGCCCCGTTGCGCTGGACACAATCATGGGCAACGCCGAGGGCGAGACCGAGCGCATCGCGCGCGAGTGGCTCATGCGCGCCGGCAAGCGCTGGCGGCCCTTCCTCGCCGTGTCCACGTTCCAGGCGCTCCGCCGCGACACCGGCAAGCCGCTGCCCGAGGACATCAAAAAAGCCGCCGTCGCTGTCGAGTGCTTTCACAAGGCCTCGCTCATCCACGACGACATCGAGGACAACGACGCGCTCCGCTACGGCGAGAAGACCTTGCACGAGGAATACGGCACCGCTGTGGCGCTGAACGTGGGCGACCTGCTGATCGGCGAAGGCTATCGCCTGCTCGCCGCGTGCAAGGCCAGCCCGGCGCAGAAGGCCGAGATGGTGCGCATCGCCAGCGAAGGCCAACGCGAACTCTGCCGAGGCCAGGGCGCTGAACTTTGCTGGGCACGCAACCCGCAGTCGCTCACGCAGCACCAGGTGCTCGACATCTTCCGCAAGAAAACCGCGCCGGCCTTCGAGGTCGCGCTGCGCGTCGGCGCGCTCTACGCAGGCGTGGAGCAGCACGAGGACGTGGAGGATGTGCTGCACGTTTACAGCGAGGCCCTCGGCATCGCCTACCAGATTCGCGACGACCTCAGCGACCTCGGCGACACCGGCGAGACCAACGACATCGCCGGCCTGCGTCCGAGCCTCCTGCTCGCCGTTGCGCACGAGAAGGCCAAGGACGCCAAGAAGGAACTCCTCGCGAGCGTCTGGCGTCGGCAGCTCCCCGTCGGCGTGAGCGTGAAAGACATCGAAGCGCTTTACACCGAAGTCGGTGCCGACCTCCGCGCCAAGACCCTGCTCGAAACTTACAAGGAGGAAGCCATCCGCTGCCTGCAAAACTTGGAGAACCCGAACCTGAAGGGCCTCCTCCGCCGCGTGCTGGGCAAAATCTTCAACGACGTGGAGATCAAGGGCTGGTGCAAGGAGCAGGAGCAACTCAACGGCGTCCGCGACGGCGTGCGTCTCGAAGCCAGCGCCCCCGCCCCCGAAGCCGCCCCGCGCGAGCTGGACGTGGTGATGGCGAAATAGCCGTGCCGGCGACTTGCAGTCGCCGCGTTGCGGGTGGATGACTCCGATCCCGTCCGTGTCTTGATGCTGTCGGACGGCGACTACATGTCGCCGGCACAGGGCTACTGCGGCACGACCTTCACCGCTTTCGCCTTCACGTCAATCACCAGCTTCGTGCCTGCGGGCGGTTTTGGGATGGGCATCCCGCTGTCACGCGCCAGCTCGTTCAAGTCCGCCGGGAGGCGTTGCTTCTGCACGAGGAAGAACTGGAGGTTCTTGTTCAAGTCTGCCAGCACGACGCTGGACTCGAACTCCTTCAGCGTCGTAGGCACGACATGGCCGGTCGCCAGTTTTGGAGCTGGTGCCACTGGGCCGGCGGTTTCCACTGGCGGGGGCGGGGCGGTGGGCTGTCGCTTTCGACAGGCCACCGCGCCGGCAAGCAGGAGCACGCACAGGAAAGGCTGCGGTCTCATGCGGTTCACTTTGGAGCGGACGCATGGTCGGACAACCACTGCGCGTCCCCGATGGACTGGTTGCCCGGCGGGCCGGCGGGGTAGCGGATCACCGCCTGTAGCACGGGTTCCGTCCACTTGTGCAGTTCGGTGTGGCCATCAATGAAGGAAAAGGCACTGGCGAGGTTATGGTAGTTGGCCGGAAAATCCACGATGAGGCCGGCGGCAGCCGGGTCGGTCTTGATGGCGACGCCGAACGCGTCATCGTTGATGATGGACGGGTGCTCGTCGGTCATCACGAAGAGGTCGGACGGGCTGGGGCGGACCACGTCGGACTCGCGCTGGTAGATCATGAAGAGCTGGGAGGGGCGAAAGGCGGCGTAGTTCCGGTCCTGCCAGGGGGCCGTGGCCCCCCAGCCGACGCCCTGGTTCATCGCCACGCTGCGGACGCGCGGCACCCCGTTGCCGAGGTCCGTGCTCTTGTCGGCGGGACACTTGTAGATGGCGTGATTGCGGACGACGTAGGGCGAGAGGTGGGAGTTGTTCTGGATGGCGAACCAGTTGGTGTTGCCCGGCGTGTTGGCCGCCGTGCTCATGCCGTTGGGGCACCAACTGCTGGGCCAGTTGGGGATGAACTTCCCGTCGTAGTCGGGCGAGTAGAGGTTGAAGCCGAGTTGGAGCTGTTTGAGGTTGCTCGCGCACAGCGTGCCCTGGGATTTCTGTTTTGCCTTGGTGAGGGCGGGCAGGAGCATGCCGGCGAGGATTGCGATGATGGCGATGACGACCAGCAGTTCAATAAGCGTGAAGCCGACGTTGGGTGGACGGAGAGCGGCGGGCCGTTTCATTGCACCAGTGAGTTGGCGCAAGGCTACGCCAATTTGGGCGGCTGTCCACGCAGATTACCGCTCACTTCAGCTCCGCGTTGTCTATGAGCCGTGTCTTCCCGATGAACACGGCCAGCGCCATGTGCGTGCCGCGCGTGACGGCGGTGGCGGGTTGCAGCGAGTCGCCGTCGAAGAACTCCACGTAGTCCAAGCGCGCCGCCGGCTGCGTGGCGATGAGCGCGGCGAGTTCCTTCTTGAGCACGTCGGCGTAAATCGGTGTGCGCGTTGCGAGGACGACTTCCTTCGCCAGCTTCAGCGCGCGGAAGAGAATCGTCGCCTGCGTGCGCTCGTCGGCGCTGAGGTATTTGTTTCGCGAACTCATCGCGAGGCCGTCCTGCTCCCGGCGGGTCGGGGCAACGACGACTTTCAGCGGGAAGTTCAGGTCGCGCGTCATGCGGCGGAGGATGGCGGCCTGCTGCCAGTCCTTCGCGCCGAACACGGCCACGTCCGGCAGCACGAGGTTGAAGAGCTTGGCGACAACGGTGGTGACGCCGCGAAAGTGCGTCGGGCGCGACGCGCCTTCCATGCCCTGCGAAAGCCGTTCCTCGACGACGTAGGTGCTGTAGCCGCCGGTGTCGCGGCCCGGATACATCTCCGCGTCAGACGGAAGGAACAGCACGTCCACGCCGGCTTTGCGGCAGAGCGCCTTGTCGCGATCCAAGTCGCGCGGGTAGGCGGACAAGTCCTCCGTCGGCGCGAACTGCGTCGGATTCACGTAGATGCTCGCGACGACGAGGCCCCGCTTGCCGACGAGCCGACGCGCCCGGCTCACGAGGCTGAGGTGGCCGTCGTGCAGGTAGCCCATCGTCGGCACGAAGCCGACGCGCGTGCCGGCCCGCCGCCAGCGGAGGGCGAGGCGTTGCATGGCGGCGGCGGAAGTGACGATGCGCATGGACAAGAGTTTAGGCGGAGCAAGTGCCGCGTGTCCAATGTGCCGACGGTCCCTCTCTTCCCACTCTTAATCCTAATCCTAATCCTAATCCTGCTCCTCCCTAGCCCGGTAGGGCCGACCTGCCGGTCGGCCTCGGACTGATTCGCGAGCAGAGGCCGCGCAGCAACGCGGCCCTACCAATGGAAAAGCGGAGCAGGATTACGATTAGGATTACGAGCAGGAGTAAGAGCAAAACCCGCGCACCTTTCCGCACCAACCGGGTTGCCCGCCGCCCTGCCGCGCGCCTACATTGATCCCGTGCAAACCGAGCGTTACACCGGCGAAGTCGTCTTCATCTACGCCTTCGACGTGGCCTACGACATGGTGCGGCAGCCGGTGAAGGAGCTGCTCGGCCAGCCGGTCGCGCAGTTCAGCGTGGACGCCAGCAAGCGCAGCCCGCGCCAGCTCTCCTTCTACCGCCCGCAGATGGTCCGCCTCCCGCCGCAGGAGCGCATCGGCCCGCTCGGCCCCGTGCGCGTCCACCGCACCATCAAGCTCCTGCCCATCGGCGCCATCAGCATCACCGTCCATGTGCCGTTCGAGGTGAAAAGCCTGACGGAACTCGTCGTGTTCCATGACCTCCAGTTCAGCAACGGTTCGCTGCACGACGAGGTGAAACGCCTCGCCGAACAGGTGCGCAACGAGCTTCGCCCCTTCTACATCCGCCCCGTCGAACCGCTCGCCGAGGAGGAGGCTTACACGGTCTTCTGCTTCCAGACCCCTGCGCACGACGGCCAAGACTTCCGCGCCGAGGACTGGCTCGCGTGCCATCGCCGCGACGTCGCCTCGCTGCTCACGCAGGAGCACGACGTGCAACAGCTCTCCGACCAGGAGGTCGAAGAATCCACCGGCCGCTTCCTCAGCTACTATCGCGGCGACCTCGCGGTCGTGGACTGGGACGCGGCGCTCATCCTGGACGACCCGCGCAACTTCGAGGAGACGCTCTTCATCATGGAGCTGGCCAACGTGCAGCTCGCCGAGCTGGAGGCCTACGACCGCCTGCTCGACGACGCGCTCGAACGCTCCTACCGCGACCTCTCCAACCAGCCCGCCCAGCGCCCCTCGAAGGTCGTCATGCAGGAGCTGAAGGAAATCCGCGTGGACATGGCGCGCCTGAGCGACGAGCTCTCGAACATCTCGAAGTTCTTCGGCGACTGGCACCTTTCACGCATCTACCAGGCGCTCTCCGCGCGCTTCCATCTCGCGGAATGGCACCGGACGATTGACGAGAAGCTCCGCACGCTCGACGGCCTCTACCAGCTCCTCAAGACCGACCAGAACAACCGCTGGATGCTCATCCTGGAGGCCACCATCGTCCTGCTCTTCATCCTCGATCTCGTGCTGCTGTTCACGATGAAGAGGTGACGGGCGGCCGCACGGCCGGGGTGCAGATGGGGGCCGGGGTCCAGTTCACATCACCTTCTTCGCCTCGTGGCGGGGCGTTTCCTTGAGCACGCGGCGGATGATGTCGTCCACTTTCACGCCTTCGGCCTCGGCGTTGAACGTCGGGACGAGCCGGTGGCGCAGCACGGGATACGCGAGCGCCTCGATGTCCTCCACCGTGACGTGGAACCGTCCGCGCAGCACGGCGCGCACCTTGCCGCCCACGACGAGCTGCTGGCACGCGCGCGGGCCGGGACCCCACGCGATGAGCTCCTTGGTGAAGGCCGGCGCGTCCGCGTCCGTGGGCCGCGCGCGGCGCACGAGGTCGAGCACGAAGTCCGTGACGTGGTCGGGCACGGGGACTTTGCGCACGGTCTTCTGGATGGCGATGACCTCCTCGCCGGTGACGACGGGATCCACCTCCGCCGAGAAGGCGCTGGTGGTGCGCTTGATGATTTCGCGCTCCTGCTCACGGGTCGGGTAATCCACGCGCACATGAAACATGAAGCGGTCCTTCTGCGCCTCGGGCAGCGGATACGTGCCCTCCTGCTCGACCGGGTTCTGCGTGGCGAGCACGAAGAAGGGCTGCTCCAGCTTGTAGGTGCGCCCGCCCACGGTGACGCTGTGCTCCTGCATGGCTTCGAGCAGCGCGGCCTGCGTCTTGGGTGGCGAGCGGTTGATCTCGTCCGCGAGGATCATCTGCGCGAAGAGCGGGCCTTTGAGGAAGGTCAGGTTGCGCCGGCCCGTCGCCGGGTCTTCCGAAATCACGTCCGTGCCGGTGATGTCCGCCGGCATCAGGTCGGGCGTGAACTGCACGCGGCGGAAGGAGAGCTGCAGCGCGTCGGAAAGGGTCTTGACCATGTAGGTCTTGGCCAGGCCGGGCACGCCCTCCAGCAGGCAGTGGCTGCGCGCGAAGATGGCGATGAGCAACTGCTCGATGACCTCCTCCTGGCCGACGATGAGCTTGCCCACCTCCTGCGTGACGCGCTCGTAAGCCTCCGTGAGCCGGCGGGCCAGCCGGGCATCGTCAGCGTCGGCGGCGGCAGCGCGGGGGACGACCCTTGGCACGGGCGGCGGCGCGGGCAGCGCGGTGGCGGCAACCACCGTTGGGGCCGGGGCCGGCGCGGGAGTTTCCGGCGGGGCCGGCTCTGGCGGCGCGTCCTCCGCCTCCGGCGCGTCGGGCAGCAGCGAGACTTTCAGGCACGTCGGGCAGTGGAACTCCGTGCCCGCCAGCGCGGCGCCGACGCGGAATTCCTCTTCGCAGAGCGGGCACTTGAAGGCGATGTCCATCGGTGAATGTCGGCGGAGCCTGACGCAAACCCGGGCGGAGGGGAATCCCTTTCCTGCGGCATGCCTTGCGCCGGCCGGCCCCCGACGTGAAGCGCAGGGATCAGTCCTGTCCCCGTTGAGGCACAGCCCGGGCACCCGCAGCGGGTTGAACCCGGATTCCGAAGCTGCCCGAAGCGCCGCCGGTGGTAGCGCAGGCTTGTAGCCTGCGCTACGCGCGTTGGGCAGCTCGACTTCGGGTTGAACCGAAAGTTTCCCGCCCAAGGCTGGAACCGGACCAAGGGGACAAGCGTGTCCCCGCTCACGGCAGCGACTTCCGCCACGCCCGCGCCGCCGCCTGCAAGCGCGCCGCCGTCGCCGCCTCGGTCGCGGCGAGGTTCCTCGCCTCGGTCGGGTCCGTGCCCAGATGGTAAAGCTCCGCGCCGGAGCCGTCCGCGTTCACCAGCATCTTCCGCACGCCGTCGCGCACGGCGACGTTCGGCGACTTGGCATCCGGCTCGTTCGGATACGGGAACGCGCGGATGCCTTTGGCCTTTTGCCCGGCGGGCGCGGGCTGGCGGCCGTATTCCCAGAAGAGCGGCTTGGTGCGCGGCGGCGTGCCGCCCTTGAGCACGGCGGACATGTCCTCGCCATCAAACTTCACCCCGCTGGGTGGCGGGACATCCGCCAGCGCGCAGAGTGTGGGGAAGAAATCCACCGCGCTCACGACGGTCGTGCCGTTCACCTTGCCGGCGGGGATGACGCCCGGCCAGCGCGCAATGAACGGCGTGCGCAGGCCGCCTTCGTAGAGGCTCCACTTCATGCCGCGCAGGCCGCCGGTGCGCGTGCGGTTGAACGATGGTTCGGGACCGTTGTCGCCGACGAGGAGGACGAGCGTGTTCTGCTCCGCGCCGAACTGCCGCAGGCCGTCAAGCAGGCGGCCCACCTGGCGGTCCGTCTCCATCAAGACTTCGCGATGCCTGGCGGGCAGGTCGCGGTCGTCCGCGCCCTCCTTCGGGCGATACGGCGTATGCACGTCGTCGAGCCAGAGGTTCACGAGCCACGGCCGCGCGCCGCTCTTCTTCGCGAAGGCCAGCGCCTCGTCCACCATCCAGCGCGTGCGGTCATGGCGCGCGACCTGTTGCGGCTCGCGGTTCGTGGACCACGGGACGGACTTGAGGCCCAGCGGCGCGGCTGGCTCGGGACTCTCGTAGGTGCCGAGGCCGACATCGTAGCCGTAGGCCGCGAACTTCGGCGCGTCCGTCACGTCGCGTCCGCCGCCAAGGTGCCACTTGCCGACGTGCGCGGTGGCGTAGCCCGCCTGCTGGAACGCGCGCACGAAGGACGGCGCTTGGGGATCGAGGAAGTTTGCCTGCCCGCACGCGGCGTTGCCCGCGCGGGTCTGGAGAAAGCTCGTGATGCGCCAGCGCGCCGGAAACTGCCCGGTGAGCAGCCCGCACCGCGACGGCGAGCAGATCGGCGACGCCACATAAAACTGCGTGAACCGCGTGCCCTCGCGCGCGAGCTGGTCCATGCACGGCGTGGGCACGCCCGCGCCGCCGTTCGCGCCGAGGTCGCCCCAGCCTAGGTCGTCCACGAGGATGAAGAGGACGTTGGGCTTCGCGGCGGCGAAGGAGTTCACCGCCGAGAGGCAAAGCAGCGCGAAGAGACAGAGGCCGGCTTTCATCGCGCGATGGCGTGGCTGTGTCACTGGCCGGAGGTCTTGGCGTAGTCCGCACCGGCCAGGCTCTTTTCGACGGACGCCTTCCAGGCCACGAGCGCGGCGGTCATCTTCGCCACGCGCGCGGGCTGCTGCGCGGCGAGGTCGGTCGTTTCCTTCGGGTCTTTCGACACGTCGTAGAGCAGCACCGGCTTCACCTCACCCGCGACGGCTTTTTTCTTGCCGCGGCCGGCACCGGCGTCGGTGTGCAGCTTGTAAGGCCAGTCCAGCAAAGCCGCGTGCGTGCCGGGCTGGTTGATGCGGGCGACGAAGGGAATGGCCTTGCCGCGCGCGTCCATCTGGCGGTCGAAGAGCGGCAGCAGGCTGATGCCGTCGAGCGGCTGAATCTGCTTCGCCGCGACCGCGCCGGTGGCCGCGAGGACGGTCGGGTAAATGTCCAGCGTCGAGCACGGCACGTCGCTGGTGAAGGGCTTCGGAATCCGCGCGGGCCACTCGACGATCCCCGGCACGCGCAGGCCGCCCTCCCAGAGCGTGCCCTTGGAGCCGCGCAGGTCGCCGGTGGATTTCGGCCCCGCCGCGCCGCCGTTGTCGCTGCAATACCAGAGCACCGTGTTGTCGGAAACCTTCAGCTCGCGCAGCGCGGCGCGCAGCCTGCCGACGTTGCGGTCAATGCCGGTGAGTTCGCCGTAGTAGTTCTGGTCCTTCTCCGGGAGCTTGGCGTAAGCGGCCTTGTCCGCCGGCAGCGCCTCGTGCGGCACATGCGGATTGCCGAACCAGACGACGGCGAGGAACGGCTTGCCCGCGCCCGCCTGCTTGCGGATGAACTTCAGCGCCTCGTCCATCGCGATGTCCGAGCCGTCGCCGCGAAATTTCTCCGCCACGCCGTTGCGCCCGAGCACCGGGTCGAGGTCGAAGAAGTTGTCGGCGGAAACCCATTCGTCGAAGCCCAGCTTGCCGGGCGAAAGCGGGTCGTTCGCGAGGATGGCGCGGCCCGGCGCAGTCTTGGTGTCGCGGTCGCCGTTCTTGCCGTTGAGATGCCACTTGCCGAAATGCCCGGTCGCGTAGCCCGCGCCTTGCAGCACCTTCGCCACGGTGAGTTCCTGCGCGCGGATGGGCGAGCCGGGGCTGAACGTGCCCATGCGATGCGGATGCCGCCCGGTCATCACGCTCGCGCGCGTGGGCGAGCAGTTGAAGTGCGCAGTGTAGAAGCGGTTCAGGCGCAGCCCGCTCGCGGCAAGCGCGTCGAGGTTCGGCGTCTTGAGTTCGGGATGGCCGTTGTAACCGGTGTCGCCCCAGCCCTGGTCGTCGGCCATGACGAGGACGATGTTGGGGCGCGCGGGCGCGGCGACGCAGTGAACCGCGACGAAACCCAGAAACGCGAGGAATGAAGGCAGGAGGCGACGGAACAGAGACATGGCTCAAAAGACGCCCGCGCACCGCCTGCGGGTTACTTGTTCTTCCCGCCGCTGGTGACAAATTCCTCGCGGCTCAGGACGCCGTCCTTGTTGGCGTCAAACTGGCCGAAGCGCGCGGGGGCCTTGTCGGGGTCGGGCTGGTTGGCGAGGAACTCTTCGCGGGAGAGCTTGCCGTCCTTGTTCTTGTCGCGCGCGTCGAACATCGCGTTGCGGTCCTGTTTGCCTTTCGCGGGCGCGGGCTTCGCGTCGGCCCGCTTGGCGGCTCCGGCGGCGCTGATTTGTGGTTTGGCTTCGGGGTGCTTCGCCAGCAGCGCGCGGAGCTTCGCGACGACTTCGGGCTGCTCGGCAGCGAGGTTCTTCGTTTCGAGCGGGTCGGTCTGGTAGTCGTAAAGCTCCAACTCGGCCGTGTCGGCGGGCGCGCCGGGCTTCTTCCACTCGACGAGCCGGTGGCGTTCGGTGCGGATGGCGCGGCCGAGCACGTTGCCCTTGTCCGGCGCGCTGCGCGGATAGACGTGGATGGCGTGGTCGCGGTGCGGCGCGGCGGGGTCACGCAACGTGGCGGCGAAGCTGCGGCCGTCAAGGCCCGTGGGCGCGGGCAGGCCGGCGAGTTCCGCAAGCGTCGGGTAAATGTCCACCGTCTCGATGAGCGAGGCCGTCTTCGCGCCAGCCTTCACGCCCGGCCCGGCGACGAGCACGGGGATGCGCGCGGCCTGCTCGTAGTTCGTGTGCTTGCACCAGATGCCGTGGTCGCCGAGGTGCCAGCCGTGGTCGCCCCACAGCACGACGATGGTGTTCTGCGCGAGGCCGAGCTTGTCCAGTTCGGCGAGCACGCGGCCAGCCTGCGCGTCCATGTAGCTCGTCGCGGCGTAGTAGCCGTGGATGAGCGTGCGCTGGAGGTCGTCGGGCAGCGTGCCCTTGGCCGGCATGTCCTTGTAGTTGCGCAGCTCGCCACCGAACTGCGGCGCGTAGCTGGGCGCGCCAGCCGGCGGCGTCTGCGGCTGCGCGAGCTGGAAGGCGTTGCGGTCGTAAAGGTCCCAATACTTCTTCGGCGCGACGAAGGGCAGGTGCGGCTTGAGGAAACCAACGGCGAGGAAGAATGGCTCGCCGGCCTTCGCCTTCGCGGCACGCAGGCGTTCGATGGCCTCGTCGGCAATCATCCCGTCGCCGTAGCGGTTGTCGGGCACGTCGGCGGATTCGTAGGCCGCGCCGCGCGGGCCGAGCTTGCTGTCGCGCGCGCCCTCGGTGCTGGCCGGCAGCGCGTAGCCGCCACCCTTGGGCCGCCACGACGGCACGCTCCACGAGTCGGCGTCGTCAATGTTCCCGTGGCCGACGTGGAAAATCTTCCCGAGGCCCTCGGTGCGCCAGCCGTGGCGCTTGAAGTATTGCCCCACCGTCACCGCGTCCGGCGCGGCCTTGCGGAAGTGCGTGGGCAGGTCGTAGATGCCGAGGGTCTGCGGGCGCAGGCTGGTCATGAGCGAGTTGCGCGAGGGCGAGCAGACGGCCTGGTTGCAGAAGGCGCGGTCGAAGCGCACGCCGCGCGCGGCGAGGCGGTCAAGGTTCGGTGACTTGGCGAGCGCGTCGCCGTAACAGCCGAGGACGGGTTTGAGGTCGTCCACGCAGATGAGCAGGACGTTGGGCTTGGCGGCGGCGAGGGAGTTCAACGCAAAGGCGCAGAGGATGCTGAGGAACGCAAAGAGGGCGGAAGGCCGTGGCTTCATGGCAGGAGGATAGGCACAACTGCGGCTGGCCAAGCAACCACGAGAAGAGCCAGAGCCCCGCCCCTTGTTTCTGTCCGCTTCTTTCTGTCAGCTCCAGGTTCGCTCCGATAGCTGACAGAAAGATTGGGGCAGAAAAATGGCCGGTCGGAGCTTGCCTGAACTGCACTCAACCGCAAATTCTCTCCCATGCACATGCCACGCGCCGCTTCCGCCCTTCGCGTCCTCGCGCTCGCCGCGACCTTTGCCGCCTTCACCGCCGCCGCGCAGAAGCCGCCGTATGACGTGTTTCCACCGGCGGACGCGCCTTACTTCCGCGTGCGCTACGAGGCTCCAGCCAGCCCGAAACCGGGCGAGCTGATTTTCCCGGTCAACTACACCGTTTGGATTCCGCCCGGCGTGAAGACGCTGCGCGGCGTCATCGTGCACCAGCACGGCTGCGGCGAAGGGTCGTGCAAGTCCGGCCTCACCGGCGCGTTCGCCCTCCACTGGCAGGCGCTCGCGAAGCAGCACGACTGCGCGCTGCTCTCGCCCTCGTATGAGCAGCCGGACAAGGCCGACTGCCAGATGTGGTGCGACCCGCGCAACGGCTCCAGCGCCGCGTTCCAGAAATGCCTCGCCGACCTCGGCGCAAAGTCCGGCCATCCCGAACTCGCGCGCGTGCCGTGGGCGCTCTGGGGCCACAGCGGCGGCGGGCATTGGGCCGGCGGCATGACGCTGCTGCATCCCGACCGCGTGGCCGCCGCGTGGCTGCGCTCCGGCGTGCCGCTGCTCAAGGAGGACCCCAAACGCACCGGCATCAAGGCCCACGCGCTGCCCGACGCCGCGCTGCGCGTGCCCATCATGTGCAACCCCGGCACGAAGGAAGGCGTGACGGACAAGACCAACCGCTTCGCCGGCGTGTGGCCCGCGAACGAGGCGTTCTTCACCGAAGTGCGCGGCAAGGGCGGCCTCGTCGGCGTGGCCGTGGACCCGCTCACCAGCCACGAGTGCGGCAACCAGCGTTACATGGCCATCACGTGGCTCGACGCTTGCCTTGCCGCGCGCCTGCCGAAACAGGTTGGCGCGCCGTTGAACCCGATGCCCACGGACAAGGCGTGGCTCGCGCCATTGCTCGCGAAGGAAGCCGTGGCCGCCGGGAAATTCTCCGGCGACGCGAAGATGGCGGTTTGGCTGCCGGGCGAGGTCGTCGCGAAATCCTGGATGGCTTACGTGAAAGACACCGCGTTGCCTGACACCACGCCGCCGCCTGCGCCCACGAATTTGCGCGTGACCGGCAACCAACTCGCGTGGCAAGCCTTGGCGGATTTGGAGAGCGGCCTCGCGGGCTTCGTCATCGAACGCGACGGCAAGGAAATCGCAAAGCTCCCCGAGCAGCCGAAGAACCCGTTCGGCCGCCCCATCTTCCAGGGCCTGCAATACAGCGACACGCCCGCCCTGCCGCTCGTCCCGCTGACCTTCACGGACAAAACCGCCGAGCTGGGCAAGCAGCACACTTACCGCGTCATCGCGGTGAACACCGTCGGGCTGCGGTCGAAGTGACGCACGTAGCTCGACATTCCAATGTCGAGTTTGTGACTCCACACCAACGCCGCCGAACTCGACATTGGCATGTCGAGCTACCGTTTCGGATTCGGTGAGCCACCCGGCGGAATCGCCTCGGGATGCCGCGCGAGGATGGCGCGGAGTTGCGCGACGACTTGGGGCTGCGCTGCCGCGAGGTTCTTCGTTTCGCGCGGGTCCGCCTCGTAGTCGTAAAGCTCGAACTCCGCAGTGTCGGCTGGGGCACCGGGTTTCTTCCACTCGACCAACCGGTAACGCTCCGTGCGAATCGCGCGACCCATGCGCTCGCCGCGCGGGTAGCAGTGCGTGGCGTGGTCGCGCACGCGGGCGGACGGGTCGCGCAGCACGGGCACGAGGCTGATGCCGTCCATGCGCTGCGGGCCGGCGGGCTTGGGCAGGCCGGCGAGTTCGGCGAGCGTGGGATAAATGTCCACCGTCTCGGCGAGCTGCTTCGTCGTGCTGCCGGGTTTCGTCACGCCGGGCGCGACGATGACCAGCGGGATGTGGTTGGCCTGCTCGTAGTTGGTGTGCTTGGTCCAGTAACCGTGGTCGCCAAGGTGCCAGCCGTGGTCGCCCCACAGGACGATGAGCGTGTTTTGCACGAGGCCGAGGCGGTCAAGCTCGTCGAGCACGCGGCCAAGCTGCGCGTCCATGTAGCTGACGCAGGCGTAGTAGGCGTGGATGAGTTCGCGCTGGCGCTGGTCCTCGCGGAGGTTTTCCACAGAGAGCGGGTCGTAGTTCACAATCTCACCGCCGACCTTGCCCGCGAATTTCGGAGCGCCCTCGGGGTCGCGCTGGTCGGGGGCGAGGGAAAACTTCTGCGGGTCGTGCAGGTCGAAATACTTCTTCGGCGCGGTGAGCGGCAGGTGCGGCTTCACGAAACCCAGCGCGAGGAAGAACGGCGTGCCGCGCTCCTTCGCCGCGCGCAACCGCTTGATGCCCTCGTCGGCGATGCGCCCGTCGGCGTAGGCGCGGTCGGGCACGTCGGAAATCTCGGTGGCCGCGCCGCGCGGGAGCTTGCCGATTTCGCCAAGCTTCTGGTTGGTGAAGAACGCCTCCTCGCGCGTGAGCTGGCCGCCGGCGGAGTTCTTCGGGTCGAGATACTCGACGACCTTTTCCTTCACGCTCGGCACGGACCACGAGGCGTCGTCGTCGCGGTTGCCGTGGCCGGTGTGGAGGATTTTGCCAACGGCCTCGGCGCGGTAGCCGTGCCGCATGAAGTGCTGCGTCATCGTGACCGCGTCCGGCACCGCGTCGCGGAAGTTGCGGTTGAGGGAATAGATGCCCAGCGAGGTGCAGCGCGAGCCGAGCATGAGCGTGTTGCGCGACGGCGCGCACACGGACTGGTTGCAATACGCGAGGTCAAAGCGCACGCCGCGCGCGGCGAGGCGGTCAATGTTCGGCGACTTGGCGAGCGGGTCGCCATAGCAGCCGAGTGCGGGCTTGAGGTCGTCCACGCAGAGCAGAAGGACGTTGGGGCGCGGGGCCGCGAATGCGTTCAGCGCCAAGCTGCCCAGCGCGCAGAGGAGCGCCAGGCGAGGAAGGGACGGCGGTTGCATGGCCGAGTGAAGCGCGCGGCCCGGCAGCCGGCGCTCCGGCGGAGGTCACACCGAGAAGAAGTCCTTCATCTTGTTGAGGAAGTCGTTGGCGTATTCCTCCTGCGACTTGGGGGCCACGGTCTTGCTGCGCTGGGTCTGGGACTCGGCGAGGATGACCTCGGTTTCGAGGCGGCGCAGGGCGAGGATTTCGCTGAGCTTCTCCACCAGCTCGGGGGATTCGCGGAGCACCTCGGCCACGCGCTCGCGTGGGATGAGCACGACCTCGGCGTCGGTGGTGGCCACGACGGTGGCGCTGAGCTTCTCGCCGGTCAGCAGGGAGATTTCGCCGAGGCACTCGCCGCTGCGGACCACGTTGACGCGCGTCGAGTGGCCGTCGGCCTCCACATACACGTCCGCCTCGCCGTCCACGACGACGTAGAGCGCGCCGCCTTCCTCGCCCTGGCGGAAAATGCGCTCGCCCTTGCCGAAGAGCTGCTTGTGCGCGCCGACGACGAGCTTCTGGCGCTGCGCGTCGTCCAGCACGCCGAAGATCATGTTGCGCCCGAGGATGTCGGCGATGTGCCGGGCCTGCGCGTCGGAGTCGTCCTTGGGGCGGAGGTATTGCACCACGCGCTGGGGGAAGGGCATGGTGAGGCCCGCGCGCCGGAGTTCATACCATGCATCGGTGCGGATGCCGTCGGAGATGCGGTCCTGCTCGGCGTCCTTCTCGATCCAGACGCGGATCTCGTAGTTGATGGTGCTGTCGGCAAACTCCTTGAGATAGACCTCGGGGGCGGGCTCCTTCAAGACGCCGGGCACGTCCGCCGTGGCGCGCTGCAGGATGCGGCGGACCTTGTTGGGCGGGGCCTCATATTCCACCGGCACGGTGACGCGCATGGCGTGGTGGGGCGTGGGATAGCTGTAGTTCTGGAGGTGGACGTTGACGAGGTCCACGTTGGGAATCTCGATGTAGGTGTGGTCCACCGTGCGCAACCGCGTGGTGCGCCAGTTCAGCTCCATCACCTCGACCAGGCGGTTGTCAATGTAGAGCCAGTCGCCCTGTTTGAGCGGCTTTTGCATCTGGATGGTCAGGCCGGCGGTGAGGTTCGTGATGACCGGTCGCAGCGCGAGGCCGACACCGAGGCCGATGCCGCCGATGCCCGCCAGCAGGCCGGGCACGCGCACGTCGAAGACGAACTGCAGGATGAGCAGCACCGCCGCCGTGATGCCGATCAGCCGCGTGGCGTGCGTGAAGAAGCGCGGCACGACCATGTTGCGCTTCTTGGCGAAGTAACCCTCCCAGTAGAACCGGTTGAAGAGCGTGAGGAACAGCAGCGTGTCCATCATGTAGGCCGCCGCCATGATGATGCGGTGCGTGTCCACCTTCAGGTCCATGAAGTAGGACGCCGCCAGCACCGCGTTGGCGACGCAGATGAAGTGGTAGGGTGCCCCCATCCGCACGGCCCACCGCTGGCGCAACTGCCGCCCCAGCATCACCATCACCAGCCAGACCGGCAGCCCGACGGCGAGCACGTAGAAGAGGTTGTTCATGCCTGTGTGTGCATCTTGGAAAAGCGCGTGGGCGACTGCAACTTGGAAATCGCCGGGCGCCGCCGGGCACGACGCGAGCGGCGCCGGGAGCGGCGGCTGGCGCTGGGCGGCGGCCTCGCGGGGGTTGCGTTGCTGCTGCTCACCGGCGGCGGGCTGGCGGCGGTGCTGATGGCGGGCGCGGTGCAACTGGCCGAGAGCGCCAGCGCGGTGCTGGGCCGGAGCCTGGAGTTCGAGCTCCCCGCCCCGCTGGCAAAGGGCCTACTTGAGCGCCTTGGCCGCGATGTCGCGGCGGTGGTGCGCGCCCTCGAAGCGGATTTGCTCCACGGCGGCGTAGGCGGCGTGGCGGGCGGCGGCGAGGTCTTTGGCCCAGGCAGTCACGCCCAGCACGCGACCGCCGTTCGTGACGGTCTGGCCATCCTGCTTCGCGGTGCCGGCGTGGAAGACCTTGGTGTTGGGCAGCGCGTTCGCGGCGGCGAGGCCGGTGATGACTTTGCCTTTCGGGTAGCTGCCGGGATAACCGCCGCTCGCCATCACGACGCAGACACTGGCGTTGTTGCTCCACTTGAGTTCGTGGCCGGCCAAGCGGCCCTCGGTGCTGGCGAGGAGAAGTTCGACCAGGTCGTTTTCCAGGCGCGTAAGATAGACTTGGGTTTCGGGGTCGCCGAAGCGGGCGTTGAACTCCAGCACCTTCGGACCTGACTTGGTCAGCATCACGCCAGGGTAGAGCAGGCCGCGGAAATCAATGCCGTCCGCCGCGCAGCCGCGCAACCACGGCTGGAGGATGGCGTCGCCGACCGACTTCAACTCGGCATCGGTGAGGAACGGCGCGGGCGAGTAGGTGCCCATGCCGCCGGTGTTCAGGCCGGCGTCGCCGTCGAGGGCGCGCTTGTGGTCCTGCGAAGTGGGGAAGAGCTTCGCGACCTTGCCATCGCAGAGCGCGTGCAGGGAAATCTCCATGCCTTCGAGCAGCTCCTGAATGACGATGCGCTGGCCTGCCGCGCCGAAGGCCTTGCTCACCATGATTTCGTCCACGGCGGCCTCGGCCTGTGACTGGGTCGTGCAAATCAAAACGCCTTTGCCGAGCGCGAGGCCGTCGGCTTTCACCACGCACTTGCCGCCAAGTGCGGCGCAGAACCTCTTCGCCGCCGCCGGCTCCGTGAACGTGCCGGACTGCGCGGTGGGGATGCCGTGGCGCTCCATGAAGTCCTGCGAGAAGGCCTTGCTGCCCTCGAACTGCGCGGCCCGCTGGTTCGGCCCCCAGATCTTGAAGCCGTTCGCCTGAAACAAATCCACGACGCCCGCCGCGAGCGGATTGTCCGGTCCGACGACGGTGAAGTCCGGCCGCTCCCGCTGCGCGAAGGCGAGCAGCTTGGGCAAATCCTCCGCGCTCACGGCGACGCACTCGACGAGCGCGCCGTTCTTCGCGAGCCGCTCCTCACCGATGCCCGCGTTGCCCGGCGCGCACCACATGCGCGAGACGAGCGGCGACTGCGCGAGTTTCCAGACCAGCGCGTGTTCGCGTCCGCCGGAGCCGATGACCAGAAGTTTCATGCGCGGCGATTGAATCAGGAAGGCGGGAAGACGGGAAAGGATTTGCGAGGGCGGTGGCGTTGCCCGCTGGCTACAGGTTTGGCAATCCACGCGGTGCGCCCGAAAGCGGTGCTGAAGCCACCGCAGCTCAGACGCTTCGCGAAGCACTAGGCCGCAGGCGGTCGCGCCAGCGCTTGGACTGCGGTGGCGTCAGCACCGCTTTTCCGGGCTGCCCCTGACTGCCGGTGCCCGGCTGAACTTGCCCTTGCCGCTCCCGCGCCCGGCCCGGATAGTCCGCGCGGCATGGGCCAGCACGAGTCGTTCTACCGAAACAACGAAGCCTACGCGGAGTTTCTCGCGGGCTGGGATCCGGCGTTTTACGGCAAATACACCGACGCGCTGCGGCCCGAGCGCAAGGCCGGACGTGTGCTGGACGTGGGCTGTGGCGTCGGTCAGGTGGTGGGCGCGCTGACGCGGGATGGCGTGGAGGCTTATGGGGTGGACGTGTCGGAGCCGAACATCGCGCGCGCGCGGGAATTCAGCGGGCGCTGCCAGCTCTACGATGGGAAGCGGCTGCCGTTTTCAGACCAGCACTTTGCCTGCGTCGGCGCGCTGAACGTGCTGGAGCATGTGGACGAGGCGGAGGCGTTCCTCGCCGAGCTGGTGCGCGTGACCGAGCCGGGCGGCAAGGTGGTCGTCTCCAGTCCCAATTTTCTGCGCGTCATCGGCCTGCGCGATTACCACTACCGGATGCGCGGACTGGGCAACAAGTGGCAGAACTTGCAGCGGCTGCTCGCGAAGCGACGGCAGATGAAGGAAGCGCCGGAACAAGTCCGCTTCGAGCGCGTGCCCCCGGTGGTGAGGACGCCGTTCGAGCCGGATGACGACGCCATCATCATGACCAACGCGCTGGAGATGGCGTTTCAACTGGAGCGCTGCGGCTGTGTCATTGAGAAGGCGCTCTGCACGGACCGCTACGTGTTTCCGCCGCTGGACTGGCTGCTGAACCTCACGCCGCTGCGCTACGGGATGCTGTGCGCGTTCGTGGTGGCGCGGCGGAAGAGTTGACTGCCCGCGAAACACCCGAAAAGACGCGAAAGGAATGACGACATGAGCAGCACCAACTGGGAAGCGCAGTATCAGGCCAACGACATGCCGTGGGAAAAGGGTGAGCCATCACCGGGGCTGGTGGACTGGCTGGCGACCCATCCCGAAGCGCCGCGCGGCGCGGTGCTGGTGCCGGGCTGCGGGCTGGGGCATGACGTGCGGGCGTGGGCGGCGGCGGGGTTTCAGGCGACGGGTTTTGACATCGCGCCGAGCGCGGTGGAGCTGGCGCGGGCGGCGGGGATGCCGGCGCGGACGGAGTTCCGGCTCGGTGACTTTCTCGTGGACGAGCCGCACGAGTCCTTCGACTGGGTGTTCGAGCACACCTGTTTCTGCGCCATCCAGCCGGACCGGCGCGAGGACTACGTGCGCGCGGTGCTGCGCTGGCTCAAGCCGGGCGGGCATTATCTCGCGGTGAACTACTTCATCCCGGACAAGGAAGGCCCGCCCTTCGGCGTGGACCGTGACGAAATCTGGGCGCGGTTCTCGCCGCACTTCGAGCTGCTGGAGGAGTGGACGCCGCGCTCGTGTCCGAACCGCACCGGGCTGGAGCGGATGTTCCTTTGGCGGCTTCGAGCATGAGTTCCAAGTTTAAGGTTCAAAGTTCAAAGTTGATGCACGTTGCGGCTGGCCGAGCGCGTGTGAACGCAACCAACTTTGAACTTGGAACCTGAAACCTTGAACTGCCCTACGCTCCCTTGCCGTTGATGACGGCGGTGATTTCGCGCGCCAGCTCCTCGACCTTGTAGGGCTTGCCGACCATGCCGCGGAAGCCGTGCTGCTTGTGGTTCGCCATCTCCGGGCCGTGCGAGTAGCCGCTGGAGACGATGGCGCGCACGTCGGGGTCAATCTCCAGCAGGCGCTGGATGGCCTCCTTGCCGCCCATGCCACCGGGGATGGTGAGGTCCATGATGAGCGCGGCGTAGGGTTTGCCCTCGTCGCGGGCGGCGATGAACGCCTTGATGCACGCCTCGCCGTCGGCCACGGCATCCACCTGGTAGCCGAGGAATTCCAGCGCGGTCTGGGCCAGCTCGCGGATCAGCTCCTCGTCATCCATCACGAGGATGCGGCCCTGGCCTTGGACGGCGGTGACGGGTTCGGGCTGCGCGGCCTTGACCTGCTTCTCAGAGGCCGGCAGATAAACGTGGAACTCGGAGCCAACGCCCAGGGTCGAGTCCACGGTGATGATGCCGTCGTGCTTTTTCACGATGGAGTAGGAGGTGGCCAGGCCCAGCCCCGTGCCCTTTTCCTTCGTGGTGAAATACGGGTCGAAGACCTTGCCGAGATGCTCGGGCTTGATGCCCGAGCCGTGGTCCTTGACGTTGACGCGGCAGTAGCGGCCCGGCGGCAACGCCAGGGGGGAGTCCGCCTCCAGCGTGACGTTGTCGGCGGAGACGCGCACGACGCCGCCGTTGGGCATGGCCTGGACGGAGTTGATGACGAGGTTCTGGACAACCTGGCTGAACTGGCCCTGGTCCACCTCGACGGGCCACAGGTCCGGCGCGGCCTGAAACTCGCAGCGCACGTTCGAGCCGCGCAGCGCAAAACTCGTCGAGTCGCGGATCAGCTCGGTGAGCGACGCCGTCTGGCGCACGGGCGCGCCGCCCTTGGCGAAGGTGAGCAACTGCGTGGCGAGGTCTTTCGCGCGCAACGCGGCCTTCTCCGCCTCTTCGAGCCGCTCGAACTGCTTTTCCCCCGGCTGGCAGAAGAGGCGCGCGAACGAGATGTTGCCGATGACGGCGGTGAGGATGTTGTTGAAGTCGTGCGCGATGCCGCCGGCGAGGATGCCCAGCGAGTCCAGTTTGCTGGCGCGCACGCGCTCCTCCATGATGGCCTGCTGGTCGCTGATGTCGCGGAAGGCGAGCACGGAGCCGATGATCTTGCTCTCCTGGTCGCGGATGGGCGCGGCACTGGCGGCGATCATCCGCTCGGTGCCGTTGCGCGAGACGAGGATGCTCTGGTCGGGCAGGTCCACGATCTCGCCGGTGGCCAGCACCTGCGAGACGGGGTTGCGGTAGGTCTGGCGCGTGCGCTGGTGGACGACGCTGAACACGGACGGGAGCGGCTGGCCCAGCGCGTCGCCCTGCCGCCAGCCGGTGAGGTCCTCGGCGAGCTTGTTGATGATGCTCACGCGCCCCTCGGTGTCGGTGGCGATCACGCCGTCACCGATGGAACGCAACGTGACGGTGAGGCGCTCCTTCTCGGCGGCGAGCGCGTCCTCGGCCTGCTTGCGCCCGGTCACGTCCAGCACGAGCGAGGCGACGCCGACGATCTGGCCGGTGGCGTCAATGAGCGGGGTGTTATACCAGTCGCAGATGATGGTGCGCTTGTCCTTGGTGCGGTTGGCGATGGCAAAGGCGTTGATGCTCTGGCGCGTGCCGGGGTCGGTGCCGGCCTTGTCCGGCAGGACATTCTTGAGCACGTCCTGCCAGGTGCGCTGGACGTGTTCGCGGGCCTCTTCGGAGAGGCGCACGCCGGCGAGGAGGTTGGTGAAGAGGTTGGTGCCCGGCTCCTTCTTGTCGGAGAAGATCAGGATGAGTTCCGCCGCGTGCCGGCCCAGCGCCTCGGCCGCGGTGTAGCCGAAGATGCGCTCGGCGGCCGGGTTCCAGGAGGTGACCTGGAAATTCAGGTTCCATTCGATGACGGCGAGCGGGGTCTGCTGGATGTGGAGGGCGAGCTTGCGTTCGGATTGCTGGCGGGCCTCCTCGGCCTCGCGCTGCGCGGAGATGTCCACCATCGAGCCGATCATCCGCACCGCGACGCCCTGCCGGTCGTGGATGATGTAGCCGCGGTCAATGACGTAGGCGAAGGAGCCGTCCCCGCGCCGGAAGCGATACTCGTCCGCCCAGAACTCGCCGCCGGTCTGCACGGCCGCCTCGCGCCCGTTCCAGACGCGGCGGCGGTCCTCGGAGTGCAGGCGCTCCATCCACCAGTCGAGCTGGGGGGACACCGCTTCGGCGGAGTAGCGGAACATGGCCTGCACGGCCTCGTTCCAGACGAGGCGGTTGGCGGCGATGTCCCAGTCCCAGATGGCGTCGTTGGTGGCGCGCTCCAGCAGGCGGTCGCGCTCCTGCACGCTGCGCAAGTCCTCCGCGAGCCGCTCGGCCTCCATGCGCGCGCGCGCCTGCGCCCAGGCGATGCTGAACAGCAGCAGGTTCACGGAGACGCCCAGGCCCAGGACGATGGGCGGCAGGCGCTTGTAAAGGCCGCTCTCGAAGGCCGGCGACGAGGCCAGCACCAGCAGCCACTCGCGGTCCGCCACGCGCACCGGGGTCTGGTGAAGGAACTGGGATTTGGCAGGATCGCCACGACCGACCTGGAAGACCGACTCGGCCGGAATCTCCCGCTGGCCCGCGAATAGTTCAGCGCGCAATTCCTCGTCGTCAGGCGCGTCGAAAATCCCCTCCAGCAGCCGGGGCAGGTCCAGCCCGGCGAAGACATAGCCGCGCACCGCCGCCTGGCGCTCGGCGGGGGTGGTCACCGGCTTGGCGGCGAGATACACCGCCTGGAAGACCACGGCCTGGCCCGGCTTGGCCGCCAGCCGGGGGAAGGGCGTCCGCGCGCTGACGGCGGGCGAGCCTGTGTCGCGCGCGCGGGTCAACGTCGCCGACAACCCGGCGTCCGCGAGCGCGTCCACGCCGAGCGCGGCACGATCCGGCCGGCCGGTCTGGTTCAGGAGGACGACCGGGCAATACGCCTCCCGCTCCCCGGGCGGGCGGATGGCATAGCCGGGGTTGCCCTGCGCCCGCCACTTCGCCTCATGCGCCGGCCGCGCGCCGGCCGCGATTTGTTCCGCATAGCCGAGCGTTTGAAAACCGGGGAACCGTTCGGCGATGCCGATGCTGCGCGCGAAGCGGTTCCACTCGGCGACCTCCAGCGCCTCGTTCGCGGTGAAGAATCCGCCGAGGCTGACCACCTCGTCGAGGTAGCGCACCAGCCGGCGCTCGACGGCGGCCTGCTTGGCCCGGGCCAGTTGCTCGAAACGCTCCTGGTCGCGCTCGCGGGCGTTGTCCCGGACCCGCTGATACGCCAGCAGCGTGGGGACAAGCGAGATGACCAGCACCAGATACGCCGCTCCGTAGCGGCGCAGATGCCCCTTCCACCAGCCGTTTCGTCTGTTGCGCGGCAAGCCCAAAGTCGCTCCAATCCTGCGTTTTGCGGGTGAAGATAGGGCAAAGCGGCGGAGGGGGAAACTTTTTCTGGCGGCGCTGCCGCCCGTTGCCTGACCGCGAACCCCTCGCCCTCCCCCGGGAGCTGGAGTTCAGAGGATGCGCCCGAAAGCGGCGCTGAAGCCGCCACAATCCATACGCTTCGCGCCGCCCGAAGCCGTGAAGGAGTCGCGCCAGCGTTTGGACTGCGGCGGCTTCAGCGCCGCTTTTCCTCTCTGCCCGGAGCCGTCCGCACCGGCCTTTGTGATTGCCCGCCGCGCCGCCGTGCGTCGTAATTCGCCCCGCAACGAACCGTCATGGCCGCGCCTTTCTCGCACCTCAAAGACCTCGACTACTCCGTCGTGCAGCAGTGCATGCACTGCGGCCTCTGCCTGCCCACCTGCCCGACCTACGACGCCACCAAGCTCGAACGCAACTCCCCGCGCGGCCGCATCTCCCTCATGCGCGCCATCGCGGACGGACGGCTCTCGCCCACGGAAGCGTTCGCGGAGGAAATGTATTTCTGCCTCGGCTGCCTCGCGTGCATGACCGCCTGCCCGGCGGGCGTGAACTACGCCGAGCTGTTCGAGCACGCCCGCGCCGAGGCCGAGGCCAGCGGCGTGTTGAACAACCCGAAGCGCAACGCCATCCGCGGCTTCAGCGTCGGCTGGCTGTTCATGGACTTGAACCGGCTCAAGGTGCTCGGCTTCGCCATGCGCCTCTACCAGCAGCTCGGCCTGCAATGGCTCGTGCGCAACAGCGGCGTGATGAAGCTGATGCCCCAGCGCCTCCGCGAACTGGAAGCCATGACGCCGGACATCCAGCCCGCGCTGTCCTCTGACCTCATCGCCCCCGTCACGCCCGCGCGCGGGCAGCAACGCTATCGCGTCGCCATGCTCACCGGCTGCGCGCAGGACCTCATCTTCAGCGACGTGAACCTCGACACCGTCGAGGTGCTCGCGCGCAACGGCTGCGAAGTCATCACCCCGCCCGAGCAGCACTGCTGCGGCTCCCTGCACGCGCACAACGGCGACTGGGAACTCGCCCAGCGCCTCGCCCGCCGGAACATTGACCAGTTCCCGCCCGACCAGTTCGACGCCATCATCACCAACGCTGGCGGCTGCGGCTCGCACCTCAAGCACTACGCCGCGCTGCTCAAAGGCGACCTCATGTATGAAAAGCGCGCCCACGAGTGGGACCAGAAGGTGAAGGACATCCACGAATGGCTCGTTGAAATCAAGTTTCGCGTTCCGAGTTTGGGGTTTCGAGTTGGCGAACCGGCCGCCAACGCCTCCCAACCCGAAACTCCAAACCCCAAACCCGAAACGGTCGTCACCTACCACGAGTCCTGCCACCTCTGCCACGGCCAGAAAATCACCGCCCAGCCGCGCGCGCTGCTGAAAGCCATCCCCGGAGTGAAGCTTGTGGAACTCCCCGAGAGCAACTGGTGCTGCGGCAGCGCGGGCATCTACAACCTCACGCAGCCCGAGATGGCCAACCAGCTCCTCGAACGCAAGATGAAGCACATCCGCTCAACCAAGGCCGAAGTTGTCGCCACCGGCAATCCCGGCTGCCTGCTCCAGATCGTCAACGGCGCGAAGGCCGAAGGCCTGAACCTCCGCACCGCCCACCCCGTCACGCTGCTGGCGGAGGCGTATCGGAGGGAATGAAAGCTCCAAACACCAAGTTCCGTGGCCCCTCCGGGGCATTTGCGTTGAGCGTATGTGGCGGACAGCGAAGCATCTGCTGGGATTGACCGGCTGTTCAGCACTTGTCCTTGCCTATGCCTGGGTCGGGTTGATTCTTTCCTTTGCCAATTTTCACCCCGGGGCGGGCGGGACAGATTCGCCTGAAGCCGACCGGCTTACCGCTATCGGCATGATCATGCTGCAACCCTTCATGGTGCCACTCGCGTGGTTGTCGAAGGTGTTCGGGTCCGGTGAGTGGGTTCGCTGGTTCCCATTTGGCATGTCCATCCTTTACGGTGGATTGCTTTATCTTGCGCTGCTGACGATCTGGCGGAAGCTGGCTCGTTCTCCGGCTCCTGAACAAGCTACCAATTCGGATCCCTCCAAGTCCGTTAACTGAACCTCCATGCGCACCCAAACCGAAATCTCCGCCCTCCTCACCCACCCCGGCGTCATCGCCGTCGTCCGCACGCAGCAGCCGGAGCAGGTCACGCGGCTTGCCCGCCAGTGGCGGCGGGTGTAAAGGATTCCCATGCAAACAAGCATTGACCTCGATGAGGAACTGCTCGGCGAGGTGGCCCGGGCGCGGAAGCTGGTGAACGTGTCGGAGGAAGCGGTCATCCGCATGGCGCTCCGCGCCGGTCTGCCGCTGGTGGCGAGCCGGAGCCAGACACAGCGACCCGAGGGTTACTTCTCGGATGCCTACCCGCAGCCTGACGAGCGTCTTGCCTTGGAGGAAGCGATGGCGGAACAGCCCCAGCCGCCCGACCGATGACCGTTCGTCAGTTCGAGGTGTGGAGGTGCCAGCCCGCCGGATTCGAGCGGGCACAACTTGCCATCCGCACCACGGCAGGCGAACCCCCTCTCCCTGCGACGCAGGAGCGGGGAGAGGGTTGGGGAGAGGGGGGCCGCGATGGTTAGCGGAACGCCCCTCCTCTCCCCGACCCTCTCCTCCATCCGATGGAGGAGAGGGAGACGAATGGTGCGGCTGTCCGCTTGCGCTCGATTTGAGCCAACGCATTGGTTTGTCATCGTCAGCGGCACCATGAGCTGGGAGCGGCAGCAGCAAATCAAGTCCAAGCTCAAGGAAGTCTGGCGGTTCTAGTCCCAAGCGCATCCAAGCTGAAATCTCCTCTCTCCTCACCCAGCCCGGCGTCATCGCGGATGTCCGCACGCAGCAGCCGGAGCAGGTTCTGCCGCTCTGCGCCGCGCCCGCAGCGCGCAGGCAGAATCTCGGTTGACGGGCCGGCGCGGAAGCGGGACTTTTGGGGCACGATGTCCAAAGTAAAGTTCACCAGTGAACTGGTCTTGCCCAAAGGCCGGCGGGCTGCGCCTTGAATTGGATTTCCCCCATGAACCCCTTCCTCACCCGCCGTTCCTTCCTCACCCGCTCCGGCCTCGGCTTCGGCGGGCTGGCGCTGGGCACGATGCTCGCGCGCGACGGCTTCGGGCTGGAGAGCAGTTGGCGTCCGCCGACGGGGCTGCCGCACTTCCCGGCGCGGGCCAGGTCCGTCATCTGGATTTTTCTGCGCGGCGGGTTGAGCCACATGGAGAGCTTCGACCCCAAGCCCGCGCTCACCCAATACTCCGGCAAGACCTTCGACGAGACGCCGTTCAAGGGTGTGAACGACCCGGAGAAGCGCAAGCGCGTGCGCGTGGTCGTGGTCAACGACGCCAACGGCCAGCAGCGCAACAAGGTTTACCCGCTGCAAATCGGCTTCGCGCCCGGTGGCCGGAGCGGCATCGAGGTCAGCGACTGGTTTCCCCACCTCCGCAACTGCGTGGACGACCTCGCCATCGTGCGCTCGATGTGGACGACCGACGACAACCACGGCGCGCAGATCCAGTTCCACTCGGGCCGCCACATGCTCGACGTGCAGGAGCCGACCATCGGCGCGTGGGTGAACTACGGCCTCGGCACGCTGAACGAGAACCTCCCGCAGTTCATCAACATGGGGCCGCGCTTCTTCGACAAGCGCGACGGCCGCTATCTCGGCCCCGCCTACGACGCCGTGCCGCTCGTCATTGACCCGCGCGAGCCGCTCGCCTACGCGCGGCCCGAGGGCGATGTCAGTTCAGCCGAGCAGCAGATTCAGTTCGACTTGGTCGGCAAACTCAACCGCCTCAAAGCCGCGCAATATCCCGGCGACCAGGCGCTGGACGCGCGCATCAAGAGCTACGAACTCGCCTTCCGCATGCAGATGGCGGTGCCCGAGGTCGTGAACTTCGAGCGCGAGCCGGCGGAGACGAAGCAGCTCTACGGCCTCGACCAAAGCGAGACGAAGGCGTTCGGCATGCAACTGCTTGCGGCGCGGCGCTTCGTCGAGCGCGGCGTGCGCTTCATCCAGATCCAGCACGGCGACGGCGCGGCGGGCGCGTGGGACGCGCACAGCGGGTTGAAGGCGAACCACTCCAAGCTCTCCGCGCAGGTGGACAAGCCCACCACGGGCCTGCTCCAGGACTTGAAGCGGCGCGGCCTGCTGGATGAAACCATCGTCGTCTTCGCCACGGAGTTTGGCCGCACGCCCGGCTCGCAGGGCGCGGACGGGCGCGATCACCACCCCTATGGTTTCAGCGTCTGGCTCGCGGGCGGCGGCATCAAGGGCGGCATCGTCCACGGTGCGACGGACGAGCTGGGCTTCCACGCCGTCGAGGACGCGCACTACGTCACGGACATCCACGCCACGCTTCTCCACCAGCTCGGCCTGAGCGGACGCAGGCTGGAAGTCCCCGACCGCAAACGCCTCGACCAGGACTACGGCGAAATCATCAAGCCCATCTTGGCCTGATTCGCGACACCGGCTAGCGATACCACTGCATCCGCTCGGTTACTCGGGGAATTGGCTTCCAAAACTTCAGGCCAGCCATTCGGGGGCTTGGACAGATGACAAAGCCCTCGATGTGCCTGGGTGAAACTTCCCGCCGAACCAGCCGGCTTTGGCTGAACATGGAGACATCCAGGTCGTTGGTTCCTGAGAGCTTGTCGAAACCGAATGCCAAGGCCCGGCCGCTGACCGTGAAGTTCGTTGTCCCACTGAGTGTGAAAGTGTGTCTGACGCCGTTCACCATGACCCAGCCCGTCGTGTCCACGTCGGGGCTGTGCTGTTCGACGCGCATGGTAGCGCCCAATGCCGCCGCCTGCCCGTAGCGGCGGGCCATCAGGCCGATGACCGCCAAGGCCAGGCAGCCCACGACGGAGAGGACCATCAGGATTTCGCGTCGCTTCACCAGCACAGGTTGCGGCATGGCTGCCGGGCCGTTAAGCGAAATCGAAGCTCCCGTCGGGAAAGTCCCGCTTGAGCCGCGCACCCCACCCGACGCACTCTCGCCTCATGCACGCCCGACTCGTCCCGCTCGCGCTCTGCCTCCTCGCGTTCACCGCGTCCGCCGCGACCAAGTTCAACGTGCTCTTCGTCGTCTCGGACGACCTCTGCACCGCGCTCGGCGCCTACGGGCATCCGCTGGTCAAGTCACCGAACATTGACCGGCTCGCGGCGAAGGGCGTGCGCTTCGACCGCGCGTATTGCCAGTATCCGCTGTGCAACCCGTCGCGTGCGTCCTTCCTCACCGGGCTGCGGCCCGACACGACGAAGGTCCACGAAAACCGCACGCATTTCCGGCAGGCCGTGCCGGAGGCGCAGTCGCTCGGGCAGACCTTCCAGAAGGCCGGTTACTTCGTCGCGCGCGTGGGCAAGCTCTACCACTACGCCGTGCCGCTTCAGATTGGCACTGACGGCCTCGACGACCCGCCTTCGTGGCAGAAGGTCATCAACCCCTCCGGGCGCGACAAGGCCGACGAGCCGCGCATCTTCTCGCTCACGCCCGGCGTGTTCGGCGGCTCGTTGAGCTGGCTCGCGGCGGAAGGCACGGATGAGGAGCAGACGGACGCGATGAGCGCCGCCGAGGCCATCAAGCTGATGGAGGCGAACCGCGAAAAGCCCTTCTTTCTCGCGGTCGGTTTCTTCCGCCCGCACACGCCCTACGTCGCGCCGAAGAAGTATTTCGACCTCTACCCGCTCGACAAAATCCAGCTCGCCGACGTGCCAGCGAACCACAAGGAGGGCGTCCCCGCGTTCGCTTTCGGCAGCCACAAAAAGGACCAGGAGCAACTCACCGACGACCTCCGCCGCCAGGCCATCCAAGCCTACCACGCCTCGACGAGCTTCATGGACGCGCAGCTCGGCAAGCTGCTCGACGCGCTCGACCCCCTCCAGCTCGCCGAGCGCACCATCGTCGTCTTCTTCAGCGACCACGGCTACCACCTCGGCGAGCACGGGCTGTGGCAGAAGCTCAGTCTCTTCGAGCAGTCCGCGCGCGTGCCGCTGGTGATTTACCAGCCCGGCGCGAAGGGCAACGGCAAGGCCAGCGCCCGCACCGTCGAGCTGATTGACCTGCATCCGACGCTCGCCGAACTCTGCGGTTTGCCCGCGCCCCCGCGCGTCGAGGGCAAGAGCCTCAAGCCCCTCCTCGACAATCCCGCCGCCAAGTGGGACAAGCCGGCCATCACCCAAGTCGCGCGGAATATGAACGTGGGCACGTTCGTGAAAGACGACCCCAAGAAGAAGGCCCAACGCCCCATCATGGGCTACAGCGTCCGCACCGAGCGCTGGCGTTACACTGAATGGGACGGCGGCAAGCAGGGCGCGCAGCTCTACGACCACACGACCGACCCGCTGGAGCTGCGGAACCTCGCCGCCGACCCGAAGCACGCGGGGACGGTGGCGGAGTTGAAGCGGCGGCTGTCGAGGGCGGGGAGTAAGTAGTGATTAGTAATTAGTGAACCATCTCTACGCAAGCGTATGAATCTTCCGACTTCACTTCGTCGTTCCGGCCTTCTGCCGCCCATACTAATTACTCTTTTACTAATTACTTTCTCCGCCGCCGCCGCGCCGAAGCCGAATGTGCTGCTGCTAGTCGCCGACGACCTCAACACCCGCCTCGGCTGCTACGGCGATCCGGCGGCGTTCTCGCCGAACCTCGACCGGCTCGCGGCGCGGGGCGTGCGGTTCGACCGCGCGTATTGCCAGTATCCGGTGTGCGGCGCGTCGCGGGCGTCGTTCCTCACAGGGCTGCGGCCCGACACCACGCAGGTCTTCGAGAACACCCGGCACTTCCGCCAGGCCGTGCCGGACGCGCAGACGCTGCCGCAGACGTTCATGCGGGCGGGCTACTCCGTCGCGCGCGCGGGCAAGCTTTTCCACTACAACGTCCCCGCCGGCATCGGCACCGAGGGGCACGACGACCCGCCGTCGTGGCACCGCACCATCAACCCCAGCGGGCGCGACAAGGCGGAGGAGAAATCCCTGCGCAACATCACGCCCAAGTTCGGCCTCGGCGCGGCGCTCGCGTGGCACGCCACGGCGGGCGACGGCACGGATCACACGGACGGACTCATCGCCGGCGAGGTCATCAAACTTCTGGAGCAGCACGCCGCGCAGCCGGGGAATCCGTTCTTCATCGGCTGCGGCTTCTTTCGCCCGCACGTCCCGACCGTCGCGAGCAAAAACTTCTTTGACCTGCATCCGGTGGACAAGTTCCGCCTGCCGCACGCACCGGCGGAGCACCTGGCGAAGATTCCCGCCGCCGCGCGCCTGCTGCCCGTGCCGAACTACGGATTGCCGGAGGACCAGTTGCGCGAATTCACGCGCTCCTACTACGCCAGCGTGAGCCTCATGGACGCGCAGGTGGGCCGCGTGCTGGACGCACTGGAGCGGCTCGGGCTGGCGGCGAACACCATCGTCGTCTTCCTCAGCGACCACGGGTGGCTGCTCGGCGAGCACGGCGGGCAATGGCAGAAACGCAGCCTGTTCGAGGAGTCCGCGCGCGTGCCGCTCATCATCCGCGCGCCCGACGCAAAGGGCAACGGCCAGACCAGCCGCCGCCCGGTGGAACTGGTGGACCTGCACCCGACGCTCGCGGAACTCGCCGGCCTGCCCATCCATCCCAAGCTCGAAGGCCGCAGCCTCAAACCGCTCCTCGCCAATCCACAAGCCGCGTGGGACAAGCCCGCCTTCACGCAAGTCACGCGCAACGCCGAGGCCAGCATCACCATCGCCGTGGACCCGGCCAAGCCCGCGTTCATGGGCCGCAGCGTCCGCACGGAGCGCTGGTGCTACATCGAGTGGGACGAGGGCCGTGAGGGCGTGGAGCTTTACGACATGCGGGCGGACCCGGGGCAGTTGCGGAGCGTCGTCGCGGACCCGCGCCACGGCCCGGCGGTCGCGGAGCTGAAAGGTCTGCTCAAGCGCGTCGCCCCGGCGAAGTAGCGCGGGGTTCAGTATTCAGTAACCAGTGTTCAGTGTTCAGCCGGGAACGGTTGTTCGCGGTCATCCAGGCGACAGCCACTGATCACTGAATACTGAACACTGAAAACTTGCCCCCGCTCCGCCCGCCCCTTACAACCGCCCCATGTCACGCAAGCTCTCTTCCCTCGCCCCCGCCTGGTGGGACTACACCACCCTCGACACCAGCATCATCGAAGCCGCCGCGCGCCTCACGCCGGAGAAACTTTTCAAGCTCTCCCGCCCCGGCTTCAAGGTCGTCTTCTACGACACTCTCGAGGACTTCTACTGCGCCGAGGCCCTCGAATACATCCACGCCTGGAAGCAGGCCACGCCCGACAACCCCGCCGGCATCTGCGGTCCCATCGGCCCCACCGAGCAGTTGCCGCTCGTCGCGCGCATCGTCAACGAGCTGGGCCTCAAGCTCCACGACGCCCACTTCTGGGGCATGGACGAATGGGTCATTGACGGCAAGGAAGCCGCCGTCACCCACCCGCTGTCCTTCGAGAAGTGCGACCGGGAAATGTGTTTCAACCGCATTGACCGCAAGCTCGCCATGCCCGATGCCAACCTGCACTTCCCCAAGGCCGACACCCGCGCCTACCGCGCCACCTGGAACGCCGGCGTCCGCTGCTGCGTCATGCAGGGCGGCCAGGGCGACATCAAACACTGGGCCTTCAACGACCCGCTCCCCCGCAAGGGCAAATACAAGGACGCTCCCCCGAGCGCAGCCGATTACCGTAAGCTCGCCACGCGCGTCGTGGACCTGCACCCCGTGACCATCGCGCAGAACGCGCGCACCAGCGGCGGCGGCAACGTGACCCTCGTTCCGAAGCAGGCCATCACCGTCGGCCCGATCGAGACCTGGCTCGCGGAGAAGGTCTCCATCTGGCACGCGGGCTGCCACGACAATCCCTTTGGGCAGCGCCTGACCGCCTACATGATTGCCAACCGCATCGTGGACAGCGCCGTCCCCATGTCCCTCCTCGCCGACCACCCGAACGTGCAGTTCAACTACTACCGCAAAGGCATCGGCTCGTGCGATGTGGAGATGCACTGAGGGGAATGGTGAAGTTTTACTACCGCTCGGTGATGTTGATTGCAGCCGCCTGCTGGCTTCAAGGTTGCGCCACCAAGGGAACGGGGCATCCGGACGATGGCTTTCGATCATGGGCTTGCTTTATGATCCTTTGGGCATAGGCACGCGGAGTATGCGAGATCCGTTTGCCGACGCGTTGCGGAACTACGATCTAAAATCCATCGAGCGACAATTGAAGAAGAAGCCCGCCTTGACTCAACAAGGACTATGTTACGCGATTCATACTCAGTCCCCAGCGTTGGCGGATTATTTCATGGCCAATGGGGCCGTGGTGACGATTCCTCCCCCGAGCGGCACATCTTGGCTTCACGTCGCTTGCACCGTGCGCAAACCGGACGTGGAACCGCTGCATTTCGTGGAATTGCTCCTTGCTCGCGGAGTGCCGGTTGACCTACCGGACGGCAACGGAGAGACACCCCTCATGCGCGCGGTAACCCTTCGGCGATACGACATTGCGGATCGTCTGTTAAGCGCGGGAGCAAACTCGAATGCCGTGAACAAGCAGGGGCGCACACCACTGGCACTTGCGATCGTTTGGAGCTCTGACCATCGCTCGACTGTGGACATGATTGCCCTGCTATTGAAACACGGGGCCGATCCTCACTTCAAACTCCAGTCGGGTGAAACGATCAGTTCAGCGGTCAAGCGGCGAGCGTTCGGCTGGACGCAATCCATGCGGGATGAGGTTTCCGCGTTGTTCAGCAAAGTGCCGCAAGAGCCGACAAACCTCTGAACCCATGTCCCTCCTCGCGGGCGCTGTCAGACTCGACACTGGATGTCGAGCGACCATGACAGCGTCGCTCTATTGCACGATTCTCAATAGCACCCGGCTTCAGCCAGGTGTTCCGGCCAACCAAGGCTCAAACCCGTTTCAACGGATTTTCTGTGCCCTCCGGCCCAGCCAAGGAAGCCGTTAAAACGGCTGTCCACTCGCAACGTCCTCTCCCATCCGGCGGGACCGACTGTGCGCTTTCACAACTGCCCCAGGGGCTGGACCATTGGCCAGAGGCGGATTTCCTCGGTGACGAGATGCGGGGGCAGCTGCGCGAGTTGCACCAGCAGCGTGCCAAGGTCGGCGGGTGAGATGCACTGGGCCAGCACCTCGGGCGGGCGGGGCGGCAGCGAAGCGCCCTCGGTGAAATCCGTCTGGCCCCACGACGGGAGCACGGACGTGACCCGCACCCCATGCGGGCGCAACTCGGTCAGCAGGCAGCGGGTGAATTGCAGCAGGCCCGCCTTGGCGGCGGAATAAACACTCCAGCCCGGCCACGCGTGGGTGGAGCACGCGCTGCCCACGTTCACGATCAGCCCGCTGCCCTGCCGTTGCATGAGGGCCGCCGCGCGCCGGCAGCCCAGGATGGTGCCGGTGAGATTGCTGGCCAGCGATTGCACGATGGTCGCGTCCGTCTGCTCGGCGGCGGGGCCGATCTTCACGCCTTCGCCCGCGTTGTTGATCAGGATGTCCAGCCGGCCATGCGTCGCCAGCACCGCTGCCATCAGCCGGTCCCACGCCGCGCCATCCGCCACGTCGGCCGCGAAGGGCGTTGCTCCGATTCGGGCTGCGGTTGCCTTCAGCCGGGCCTCATTGCGTCCGGTGATCCAGACGCGCGCCCCGGCTTTGGCAAACGCCTCCGCGATGCCCGCCCCGAAGCCGCGCGCGCCGCCGGTGACGATGACAGTTTGGCTGGTCAATGGATTGGTTGATGGCATGGCGGGAGGAGAGGGAAGCAGTTCCCGGCCCTGACATCACGGAAAATGGTTCGTCTTGGACGCTGCCGGATTCATTCGAGCCTTGTCCGCCGCCGGGCGGCGTTTAGTCTGCGTCCGCAAGCTCATCACCCTCGCCGCAGGTGCGGCTGGCCAAACTGCCATGCCCATGAACAAACTCCTCAGCTTCCTCCTCATGGCCGCCACCACCCTCAACGCGCTCGCCGCTGGCCAACCGCAGCCACAGCCCTTCGGCAAGACCGCCGACGGCACGTCCGTCGAGATCTACACCCTCACGAACTCCAAAGGCATTCGGCTGCGCGCGATGACCTATGGTGCCATCGTGGTCAGTCTCGAAACTCCCGACCGGCAGGGCAGGAGCGCCGACATCGTGCTCGGCCACCACACGCTCGCCGAATACCTCAAGGGCACGCCCTACTTCGGCGCGATTGTCGGGCGCTACGGCAACCGCCTCGCGCACGGCAGGTTCACCCTCGCCGGCAAGACCCACACGCTGGCGACGAACAACGAACCCGGCGGCATCCCGTGCGCGCTGCACGGCGGCTTGAAGGGCTTCGACAAGGTGGTTTGGCGTGCCGAGGGGCTGGCGAAGGCCGGCGCGCAGGGCGTGAAGTTCAGCTACCTGAGCAAGGACGGTGAGGAAGGCTACCCCGGCAACCTGAACCTCAGCGTCACCTACTGGCTCACGGACGACAACGACTGGCGCATCGAATACACCGCGACCACGGACAAGGCCACGCCCGTCAACGTCACGCAGCACAGCTACTTCAACCTCAAGGGCGAGGGCAACGGCGACATCCTCGGCCACGAGCTGACCTTCAAGGCCGCAAAGATCACGCCCGTGACCGCCGGGCTCATCCCCACCGGCGAGCTGCGCCCGGTCCAGGGCACGCCGTTTGACTTCACCACGGCGCACGCCATCGGCGAGCGGGTGAACTCGCCGGACGAGCAGATGAAGTTCGGCGGGGGCTACGACCACAACTGGGTGCTCGACAGCCAGGACGGCAGCCTCGCGCTGGCCGCGATTGTGCAGGAACCGACCACGGGCCGCCGGATGGAGGTGCTCACCACCGAGCCGGGCCTTCAGTTTTATTGCGGCAACTTTCTGGACGGCAAGCAGACCGGCAAGAGTGGCAAGCCCTACCAGTTCCGCAACGGCTTCTGCCTGGAGACCCAGCACTATCCCGACTCGCCGAATCAACCGTCCTTCCCCAGCACGATCTTGCAGCCGGGCAAGACCCTGAAGAGCACCACCGTCTATCGGTTCAGCGCCCGGTAGGCTGCTGGAGAGGAGTCCGCCGCGCCGGCCCGGCGACGACTTCGTCCGCCCATCAGGCGCCGTTCCGTTTGATGTCGGGAAAGAAGGAGTGACGAAGGTCTGGGCGGATCGCCCGTGCCAGCCGGCCAGTGGCTCGCGCTCCCCCTCAACGCGGCGTTGCGGCGAAGGAATGAGCCGGTCGGAAACTTGCTTCCCCTCCGCCGCGCTCGCCGTTATACGAGGCGCATGCAACACATCGCTTCCGCGCTCGCGCTCCTTTCGTTCCTCAGCCTCGCCGCCCCCGCCGCCGACCGCGGCACCGGCGCGAGCTTCAAAGGCCCCGTCGGCCTCCAGCTCTACAGCCTGCGCGGCATCGCCACGCAGAACCCGCCCAAGGCCCTCGCGCAGACCAAGGACTTCGGCCTCACGCTGGTCGAGACCGCCGGCACCTACAACCTGCCGCCGGAGAAGTTCAAGGCGCTCCTCGCCGAGCACGGGTTGAAACCCATCAGCGGCCACTTCCCCTACGACCGCTGGAAGGGCGAGCCGGAAAAGGTGCTCGCCGAAGCCAAGGCCATCGGCCTGCAATACGCTGGCTGCGCCTGTATCACGCACAAGGCCCCCTTCAGCGAGGCCGCCGCGCGCGAGGCCATTGCCGTCTTCAACCGGGCCGGCGAACTCGCCGCGAAGCTGGGCCTCAAGGTCTTCTACCACGCGCACGGCTTCGAGTTTCACAAGCACGGCGACGGCACGCTCATGGACCTGCTCATGAAGGAGACCAACCCCAGGCAGGTGAGCTTCCAGATGGACGTGCTCTGGGTCGTCTTCCCCGGCCAGGACCCGGTGCAGTGGCTCAAGAAGTATCCCGGCCGCTGGGAGCTGATGCACCTGAAGGACCTGAAGAAGGGCGTGAAGACCGGCGAGCTGACTGGCAAGACCGACGTGGCCAACGACGTCGCCCTCGGCACCGGCCAGATGAACTGGCCCGCCATCCTCAAGGCCGCCAAGGAAAGCGGCGTGAAATACTATTTCATCGAGGACGAGTCCCCGAGCGTGGTCGAGCAGGTGCCGCAGACGCTGAAGTTTTTGGGGCAGGTGAAGTTCTGAACGATTCGATGGGTCGTGGCTGATGAACCACAAAGCCGCGATGAACACAGCGAAGGCGAAGCATGGGTTTGGCGAAAGCGTTTGCTCAAGCGTGAAGGCCCGGAGCGATGACACCTCATCATCTTCCTCTGTGTTCATCGCGTCTCTGCGGTCCCCTTGGCAGCACCAACCACGGTGGTTCCAGATCAGCGCCGCGCTTCCCAACCGCCCGCCACTCCGCTAGCCTGCGGTCATGCGTCCCGTTCTCCGTTTCAGCCTTGCTGCGCTGGCCTGCGCGTTTGCCGTCGGCCTGACCGGGTTCTCCGTCCGCGCCTCCGAGCGCCCGCCGAACATCCTCTTCGCCATCGCTGACGACTGGGGCGCGCACGCCGGGGCTTATGGCACGCGCTGGGTGAAGACCCCGCACTTCGACCGCGTGGCGAGGGAGGGCGTCCTGTTCACCCGCGCCTTCACGCCCAACGCCAAGTGCGCCCCGTCCCGCGCGTGCATCCTCACCGGCCGCAACTCGTGGCAACTGGAGGCCGCCGCAAACCACATCTGCTATTTCCCGCCCAAGTTCAAAGGCTGGGGCGAGGCGCTCGCCGATAACGGCTGGACCGTCGGCCACACGACGAAAGGCTGGGGGCCGGGCGTGGCGACGAACGCACTGGGCCAGGCGCGGCAGATGACGGGCAAGGCGTTCAACGCGCGCAAGGCCGCGCCGCCCGCCACCGGCATCGGCAACGCCGACTACGCCGCGAACTTCAACGACTTTCTCGACACGACGACCAAGGACAAGCCGTGGTGCTTCTGGTATGGGGCGATTGAGCCGCATCGCGGCTACGAGTTCGGCTCCGGCGTGGCGAAGGGCGGGAAGAAGCTGGGCGACATTGACCGCGTGCCCGCCTACTGGCCGGACAACGACACCGTGCGCCACGACATGCTCGACTACGCCTTCGAGGTCGAGCACTTCGACCGGCATCTCGGGCGGATGCTCGCGGAGCTGGAGCGGCGCGGCCTGCTGGAGAGCACGCTCGTCATCGTCACCGCCGACCACGGCTGGCCCTTCCCGCGCGGCAAGGGCAGCGCCTACGAAGCCTCGAGCCACGTCCCCTTCGCCGCCATGTGGAAAGGCGGCATCAAGAAGCCGGGTCGCGTGGTGGACGACTACGTGAGCTTCATTGACCTCGCGCCGACGTTCGTCGAGCTGGCCGGTTTGCCGTGGGCGAAGACCGGCATGGCCACCAGTCCGGGCCGCAGCCTCACGGACATTTTCCGCTCGGAGAAGTCCGGCCGCGTGAACCCCGCGCGCGACCATGTGCTCGTCGGCATGGAACGCCACGACATCGGACGCCCCGGCGACGTGGGCTATCCCATCCGGGGCATCGTGAAGAACGACGTGCTCTTCCTGCAAAACTTCGAGCCAGGCCGCTGGCCCGCGTGCAATCCCGAAACCGGCTACCTGAACGTGGATGCCAGCCCCACGAAGTCCTTCATCCTCGACGCCCACCGCGTCAGCCCGAACGACGTCCCGTGGGCGCTCGCCTTCGGCAAGCGTCCGGCGGAGGAATTCTACGACCTGCGCAAAGATCCCGACGCCGTCGCGAACCTCGCCGCCAGCGACGCCGTGAAGCCGCAGCTCGCCGCGCTCAAGGCCCAGCTCCACGCCGAACTCAAGGCGCAGGGCGACCCGCGCATGGAGGGCAAGGGCGACGTGTTCGACAAGTATCCGCACGCGAACAAGGGCCACGTCGGCTTCTACGAACGCTTCATGAAAGGCGAGCCGCTCAAGGCCGGCTGGGTGAAGGAAACTGACTTCGAGAAGAAACCGCTGGATTGATTTTCGCATGAAGCAGCTTCCTCTCCTCGCCCTTTCCGCCTTTGTGTTCTTTGCGCCCTCTTGCGGCAAACTGTTTTCTGCCGAAGCGAAGAAGCAGGCGAAGTCCAACCAGACCAACACCGACGACATGTGGGTCGCGAAGCCGCTGCTCACCAGCTTCCCGGCCAACGTCACGCACCGCACTTACCGCAGCGCCGCGATGAAGCGCGACGTGGGCTACTGTCTTTACCTCCCGCCCGGCTACACGAAGGACACCGTGCGCCGCTATCCGGTCATCTACAACCTCCACGGCGCGGGCGGCAACGAGACGCGCGCACTTTTCTCCGCCGAGGTGCTGCACACTGGCATCCTCGCGGGCCGCTGGCCGGAGATCATCATGGTCTTCCCGAACGGTGGCCGCTCCACGATGTATCAGGACTCCGCCGACGGACGTTTCCCCGCCGAGACAACCTTCGTAAAGGAGCTGATGCCGCACGTTGACGCGACCTATCGGACGATCGCCGACCGCAAAGGCCGCTGCATCGAAGGCTTTTCGATGGGCGGGCGCGGCTCGACACACCTCGCGATGCGGCACCCGCAGCTCTTCTGCTCGCTCTTCAACCAGTCCGGCAATGTCTATCACACCTTGGAACTGGCCAAGACCGTGTCGCCCACGCAATGGCCGGTGAACTACCTCGGCACCGACCCCGCGCACCTGCTGGCCAACGACCCGTTCGCGAACCTCACGAAGAACCTCGCCGCCATCAAAACCAGCCTCCGCATCCAGGTCGCCTGCGGCACGGCGGACGGTGGGCACCTCCCGACCGTCCGCGAATACCACGCGGCGCTGACCAAGACCGGCGTCGAGCACAGCTACTTCGAGGTCGAGGGCCTGGACCACAACCAGCGCAAGATGATCGAGGGCCGCCGCGACACCTGGTTCAACTTCCACGTCGGGTCGCTGCGGAAGGCGGGCGCGGAACTGCGCTATTGGAAAAAACCCTGATCGGTGTGGGGTTGTCGCAGGATTCACGCCTGGCTGCTGCCCGCCAGCGCGCCGCCGCAACTGCTGCCCGCCCCGGCTGTGCAAGCGAGGCAATGGTTCCCGGTTTGAATTTCCCGCTCGGCCAAGTCTGCCGGGATCACATCCCACAGGTGCAACGGCGGCGCGCCACTCCTTTCCGCGTTTCGCGTTCCGCGTTCCGCGTTGAGCTGCATCCCGAGCATCTGGTTGAAGTCGCAGTCGTAAAGCTCGCCGCGCCAGCCGACGCTCAAGGTAGTCCGGCACATGAGGCCGTCCACGGTCGCGGGGTTGAAGGCGTTGGCGAGCAGTTCGAGGTAGGCGTCCCACTCGCCGCGTGCGCGCAAGTCTTCCGCGAAGCGGGCGATGGGCTGGTTCGTAATCGTGAACAGCCCGGTGAACTCAATGCCGAAGCGAGTCCGCAACTCTGCCTTGTAATCGGCCTCCAACTCGGCCTGCGGCGGCGGGAGCTTCGGGCCGAGCGGATTATAGACCAGGTTCAGCGGCAGCCGCGTGCCGTAGCCGACGGCGTTGAGCTTTCGTAGGGCGCGGATGCTTTTCTCGAACACGCCGTCGCCGCGCTGGGCGTTTACATTCGCTTCGAGATAGCACGGCAGCGACGCGATGACTTCCACGTCGTTCGCGGCGAGGAATTCCGGCAGCCAGCCAAACGCCTCCGTCTCGATGATGGTCAGGTTGTTCCGGTCAATGACATGGCAGCCGCTCGCACGCGCGGCCTCGACCAGGAAGCGGAAGTGCTCGCTCAACTCCGGCGCACCGCCCGTGATGTCCACGACGGCGGGATGATGCGCTTGAATCCAATCGGCGATGTGGCGTGCCGTGGTTGCATCCATCATCTCCGTGCGCCACGGCGCGGCGTCCACATGGCAGTGGCGGCAGGTCTGGTTGCACTTGCGCCCGACGTTGATTTGCAGCGTGTGCAGCGAGCCGCGATGCAGCGCGAGGCCGTGGCGGGAGAGGGATTCTTGGAAGCGGTTCATTTGCCGCGTCCGGTCACAGCACCTTCAGCACAATCGCCGTCACGTCGTCCTGCTGTTCGAGGCCCTTGCAGAACTCCCGCACGGTGAGGTAGAGCGCGTCCACGATCTGTGCGGCGGACTTCTCACGGCTGGCGCGCAGCACGGCCAGCATCCGGTCGGTGCCGAACATCTCGTCGCCCGGCCCCATCGCCTCCTCGATGCCGTCGGTGAGCAGCAGGGCGATTTCGCCCGCCTGCAGCGTGATGGGCGGCGCGTTGGGATACTCGATGTTGGGCCGCATCCCCAACGGGACGCCAGTGCGGCGGAGTTCCATCCGCACGCTGCCATCGGGCGCGAGCAGATAGCCGGGCGGATGGCCGGCGCTGACGTAGGTGAGCTGGCGTTGCGCGACGTCGAGCCGGCCGAGGAACAACGTCACGAAGCGTTCCGACCCGATGTCCTCGGCCAGCGCAATGTTCGTGCGCGTGAGCACCTCGCCGGGGTCGGCGCGGTTCAGGCCGGCGATGCGCACGTAGGCGCGCGTCTCCGCCATCAGCAACGCGGGACCGATGCCGTGCCCGGTCACGTCGCCCACCACGAGTCCGAGCCCATTATCGGCCATGGGAACGAAGTCGAAGTAGTCGCCGCCCGCCGCCGCCGCCGGGAAGGACGCACCCGCGATGTCGAAACCCGCCAATTGCGGCGGCGCTTTCGGAAACAGGTGCGATTGAATCTCGCGCGCGACGCGGAACTGCTCGGCGTGCTCCAGCAGTTCGCGCCGGTTGCGCTCGCGCTCGGTGATGTCGCGGATGAACGCGACGAACAGCCGCTGCCCGCCCAGCTCGATGTCGTTGAACGCGAGTTCCAGCAGCACCTCGGAGCCGTCCTTCTTCAGGCCGGCGGTTTCGAGCGTGCGACGCTGCGCGGTGGTGACGACGTGGCCGGGCTTTTGGAAGGTCGTGTCCGTGGTGGCCCGGAGCTTCGCCGGCAGCAGCATCGCAAAGTTCTTTCCCACCAGCTCTGCTGGCGCGTAGCCGAAGACGGTTTGCACCGCCGGGTTCGCGAAGAGGATGTCACTTTTGGTGTCCATCAGCAGGATGGCGTCGGTGGCGGTCTCCCAGAGCAGGCGGTAGCGTTGCTCGCTCTCGCGCAGCTCGCTCTCGGCCTTGCGGCGCGCATGGCGGACGGCGGCGTCGCGCAGCTCGCGCTCCACGGCGGGGATGAGCCGCGCGAGGTTGCCCTTCATCAGGTAGTCGCTCGCGCCGGACTTCATCGCGGCCACCGCAATGTCCTCGCCGATGCCGCCGGAGACGATGATGAAGGGGATGTCGAGCTTGGTGGCCTGAAGAAGCTGGAGTGCGAGCGTGGCGTTGAAGCCGGGGAGGTTGTAGTCGGACAGGACGATGTCCCACTCCTTCTCCGACAGCGCGCGCGCCATGTCGTCGGCGGTCTGGACGCGCTCGTAAGCAGTGGCGTAGCCGCCGCGGTCGAGCAGGCGCACCAGCATCTTGGCGTCGAACTCGGAGTCCTCGACCACGAGGACGCGCAAGGGCTGTTTCATGGCGGCAGCGTAGGCGAAACTCAGCCGCCTAACAACTCCCGCGCCTTCGCGGCGATGTCGGCCTCGCGCATGAGGGATTCGCCGACGAGGATGGCCCGGGCACCAGCACGCTTCAGCCGCAGCACATCGGCGCGCGTGTAAATGCCGCTCTCGGCCACGAGCAGCGCGGCGTGGTTTGTGCCGGGGCCGGAGAAAAGCCGCGTGGCGATGCGCTCGGTGGTGGCCATGTCCACGGTGAAGGATTTCAGGTCGCGGTTGTTCACGCCGATGAGCGTCGCCCCGGCGGTAAGGGCGCGCTCCAACTCGGCTTCGTCATGCACTTCCACCAGCGCGGCCAGCCCGGCCTCGGTGGCGAGTTGGTGGAACTCCCGGAGCTGGCGGTCGTCGAGTATCGCGACGATGAGCAGGATGGCGTCCGCGCCCCACTGGACGGCCTCGCGGATTTGCCGGGCATCAATGATGAAGTCCTTGCGCAACAATGGCAGCTCGACGGCGGCACGGATGGCGGCGAGGTAATCGAGCGAGCCTTGGAAGAACTTCTCGTCCGTCAGCACGGAAAGACAGCTCGCGCCCGCCGCCTCGTATTCCTTTGCGATGCGCACCGGGTCGAAATCCGCGCGGATGACGCCCTTGGACGGCGAGGCTTTCTTCACCTCGGCGATGAGCGCCACGTCGCCGCGCCGGGGGTTGCGCAGCGCAGCGAAGAAGTCGCGCAGCCCGCGCTGCTTCAGTGCCGCGCGCAGTTCCGCGACAGTCACCGGCTCGTTGGTGAGCTTGGCGACTTCGAGCCGCTTCTGGGCAACGATGGTGTCGAGGATGCTCAAGGAAGAAGTAATTAGTGCTTAGTGATTAGTAGCGAGGAGTCGTGGCCGCTGCCAGCGCGGACTAATTACTAAGCACTAATTACTCCTCTTCGTCTTGGACTCCCTGCATCCGCTTCTGCGGGCAGCCGGCGCGGAGCCACCCGTTCACATAGTCATCCAGCGCGCCGTCCATCACGGCCTGCACGTTGCTGGTCTGCACGCCGGTGCGGAGGTCCTTCACCATGCGATAGGGCTGGAAGACGTAGCTGCGAATCTGCTGGCCGAAACCGATCGCGCCCTTCTCGCCGTAGAAGCGCTCCATCTCGGACTTCTGCTGGTCCTCGCGGAGCGCGTAGAGCTTGGCGAGGAGCATCTTCATGCACGTCGCGCGGTTCTGGTGCTGCGAGCGCTGGCCCTGCGACGCGACGATGATGCCGGTGGGAACGTGCGTGATGCGGACGGCGGTCTCGACCTTGTTCACGTTCTGGCCGCCCTTGCCGCCGGAACGGAAGGTGTCGGTCTTCAAGTCAATCGGGTTGATGACGATGTCGCCGGCCTCCTCGATCTCCGCGATGACATCCACGCTGGCGAAGCTGGTGTGCCGGCGCTGGTTCGAGTCGAACGGCGAGATGCGCACGAGCCGATGCACGCCGCGCTCGGCCTTGGCGAAGCCGTAGGCGTTCTCGCCCTCGATGGTCATGGTAGCGCTCTTCACGCCGGCGACTTCGCCTTGGAGAATGTCGGTGACTTCCGCCTTCCAACCGCGCAGCTCGCACCAGCGCTGATACATGCGCAGCAGCATGTTCGCCCAGTCCTGCGCCTCGGTGCCGCCTGCGCCGGCGTTGATGCTGAGGATGCAGCCGTTCTTGTCGTGCGGGCCTTTGAGGAGGAAGCGCAGCTCCAGTGCGTCGAGCTCCTGGACGAACTTGTCGAGGTCGCGCGTGAGTTCGCGGAGGACGGCGGGCTGGGCTTCAACGGGTTCGGCCTCGCCCAGCTCGACCATCATCTGGAAGTCAGCGAGCTGCCTCTCGGCGGCGACGAGCGGGTCCACCTTCTTGCGGAGGGCGTTGGCTTCGTCAATGGCCTTCTGCGCCGACTCGCGGTTGTTCCAAAACGACTCCTGCGCCATCACGGAGTCCAGCTCCGCTATGCGTTTCTGCGTGCCCGGCCAGTCAAAGAAACCTCCGCATCTGGGCGAGCTTCTCCGCCGTGGCGACCAACTGGGCCTTGACCATGTCGAACATAAGGCCGCGAATTTAAGGATAAACGGGGAGTTGCCCAGCAGAAAGTCGCGGGCGGCGGGCCGGCAGCCTTGATGCGGAGGCCGGCCGCTGGTCAAACGCTGAATTGACGGCTCCGCCTTCGGGTCTAGTTTTGTCGCGTGAACCACCTGATTTGCCCGCTCCTCGCGTTGCTCGCGGGGGGTGTCTGCTCGAACCTCCTCGCGGCCACGGCGCACGACGGTCAGCCCGTCGGCTTGGAGAAGCGCATCCCGCTCACCACCTCGCGCGTGGTCGGCTCGCCGGACCCGCCGCTGCCGTTGCGGGCGAAGCGCGCCTGGCCGGGGCTGAACTTCCACCACCCGCTTTTCATCGGGCGCGACGCGGCGAGCGACGGCTTCCTGGTGGTGGAGCAGGCGGGCCGCGTCCTCGCAGTCCCGCGCGACCAGTCGGCCAGCACCAACCTGTTCCTCGAGGTCAAGGACCACGAGTGCTACTCCTTTCACTTTCATCCGGGCTTCGCGACGAACCGGCAGGTGTTCGTGTTCGTCAACGGCCCGGTCACGAAGCAGACCAACGCTGCGGGCGTGGTGCTGGGCGGGACGAACCGGTTCAACCGCATCCTGCGCCACACCGTCACGCCGGAGGGCCGCGCGAACCCGGCGTCCGAGCATGAGATCATCAAGTGGTGGTCCAACGGCCACAACGGCGGCGAGATGGCGTTCGGCCTCGACAGGATGCTCTACATCACCTCCGGCGACGGCACGAGCGACTCCGACGGGAACAACACGGGGCAGGACATTTCCGATCTGAACTCCGGCGTGCTGCGCCTTGACCTCGAGCATCCTGATCCCGGCAAGGCGTTTTCCATCCCGAAGGACAATCCGTTCTGGAACATCCCGAACGCGCGGCCCGAGCTGTGGGCCTACGGCTTCCGCAACCCGTGGCGCATGACGATGGACCCGGCGGACGGCGCGCTGCTCGTGGGCGACATCGGCCAGGACTTGTATGAGATGATCCAACTGGTGAAGCGCGGCGCGAACTTCGGCTGGAGCGTGCGCGAGGGGAACCATCCGTTCCACGCCCAGCGCAAGCTCGGGCCGCACCCGGTCACGCCGCCGCTCGTCGAGCATCACCACGCCGAGGCGCGCTCCATCACCGGCGGCATCGTGTATCAGGGGGGCAAATTTCCCGAGCTGCGCGGCGCCTACATCTACGGCGATTACGGCACCGGGAAGATTTGGGCGCTGAAGCGGAAAGGCAGCAAGGTGACATGGTTGCGCGAGCTGGCGGACACGCCGCACGCGATGGTCGGGTTCAGCGCGGGGCGGGCGGGCGAAATCTTCTACGTGGACTACGCCGGGCAGCTCTACGAGCTGGAGCCGACGCCGCCGGAGACGCGGAAGCGCCCGCCGTTTCCGAAGAAACTCAGCGAGAGCGGACTGTTCGCGAGCGTGAAGGGCCACGTCGTCCAGCCCGCGCTGATCCCGTATTCGGTGAACTCGCAGTTGTGGTCGGACGGCGCGCACAAGGAGCGGTTCCTCGCGCTGCCGGGGGAGACCCAGATCACGTTCAGCGAGGGCGGCGGGTGGAAGTTCCCGGAGGAAACCGTGCTGGTGAAGAGCTTCGCGCTCGACCTCGAAGCCGGGAACCCGAAGACGCGCAAGTGGATCGAGACGCGTTTCCTGCTCTTCGAGCAGAACGAGTGGGTGGGCTACAGCTACCGCTGGAACGACGCGCAGACGGATGCGGAGCTGGTCGGGGCGAAGGGCGTGGACCGGGACTTCAGGATCAAGGACGCGCGCGCGCCCGGCGGCGCGCGCAAGCAGACGTGGCATTATCCCAGCCGGGCCGAGTGCATGACCTGCCACAGCCGCGCCGCGCAGTTCGTGCTCGGCGCGACCACGCTCCAGATGAACCGCGAGCACGATTACGGCGGCGTGAAGGCCAACCAGCTCCGCACGCTCGCGCACATCGGCGTGTTCAACCTCAAGCCTGACAAGGCCGGCATCGCGAAGCTGCCCAAGCCGCCGGAGAAGCTGCCCAGCCTGCCGAATCCCTACGACGAGTCCGCCGAACTGGAGGGCCGCGCGCGCTCCTACCTGCACGCCAACTGCTCGCACTGCCACGTCGAGGCCGGCGGTGGCAACTCCGCCATCACGCTGCGCTGGACCACGAAGACGGACCAGATGCGGCTCATCGGGGTCGCGCCGTTGCATGACAAGTTCGGCCTCACCGACGCGCTGCTCGTCGCCCCCGGCGCGCCGGAGCGGAGCATCTTGATGCAGCGCGTGCTCCGTCTGGGCCAGGGCGGCATGCCGCCACTCGCCAAGACGTTGGTGGATGAGCCGGCGGTGAAGATGCTCGGCGAGTGGATTCGCGGGGTGAAGTAACGGCGAGTTTTCAGTGTTCAGCAATCAGCTTTCAGCCGCCCCCCGTTCACCCAGCGCCACTGAATACTGAACACGGGTCACCGATTACTTCGGGCGCTCACGCCAACACTTCCCTCACCACGTTCCCGCCCGGCGTCATGGGCCGCAGCCGCCCGCCCGCGTCCTCCACGAAGCCGTCCGGGTCAATGCCCATCGCGGCATAGACCGTCGCGATGAAGTCCGCCGGGCCGACGGGTTTGTCCGTCACGCGTTCGCCCTTCGGGTCTGATGCGCCGTGGACGTGGCCGCGCTTCACGCCCGCGCCGGTCATCAGGATGTTGTGGACGAACGACCAGTGGTCGCGTCCGGCGCTGCGGTTGACCTTCGGCGAGCGGCCCATCTCGCCCATCACGATGACGAGCGTCTCGTCGAGCAGGCCGCGCGCTTGCAGGTCTTCGCAGAGCGCGGAGTAAGTCTGGTCCAGCGGCGGGAGGCGGTGGTTCTTGCAGATGTTGAAATGGTCGGAGTGCGTGTCCCACGCGGTCGGGTCGCCGCCCACCTTCTCGAAGCATTCCCAATACACGGTGACGAAGCGTGTGCCGCGCTCGACCAGCCGCCGCGCCGTCAACGCCGACTCGCCGAAGAGATAGCGGCCGTAGCGGTCGCGCACCGTGGGCGGCTCATCGTCGAGGTCGAACGCCCGCCACGCGCTGTCGGTGGAGCTGTTGTCCGCGAGGATGTTGAGCGCGCGCTTCTGGTAGGCGTCGTAGCGCTCATACGCCTCGGAGTTGCCCACGCGGTCGGCCTGCGTGTGAAGCTGCTCGGCCAGCGAGCGGCGGCGCGCGAAGCGGTCGAGCGTGATGTCGGCGGGGAGCTTGGTGCCGGGCACCAGAATGTTTCCGGCGGCCTGACGTTGCACGTCGTAGAAACTCTTCGGCTCGTAGGTGTCGCGCAGTTCCACATCGGTCACGAGCGGATCCCACTTGCGCCCCAGCCAGCCGGCGAACGGACCGGGCCGGGTGATTTTCTGGCCCCAGCCGGGGTTGCACGGCATCCAGACGCTCGCCGGCGCGGTGCTGCCGCTGGTGCGCGAGAGATACTCGATCATCGCGTTCATGCTCGGGGCCTGCGTGTTGAGCACCGGCACGAGCGATTCCAGCTTGTCAGCGGGCGCGCCGGTCATCGTGTAGAGCATCCCGGCGCTGTGGTCGTTGTGCTCATGGGTGGCGGAGCGGATGAGCGTGGAGCGGTCCATCCACTTCGCCATGCGCGGGAGGTGTTCGCAAAAGTGGACGCCCGGCAGCGACGTGGGGATGGAGCCGAACTCGCCGCGGACTTCGCGGGGCGCGTCGCGCTTTGGATCGAAAGTCTCCTGCACCGCCGGACCACCAAACAAGTAGAGCAGAATGACGGATTTGGCCTTGCCCCGGCCCGGCTTGGTGGGGAGCGTCGCCTCCGCGCGGAGCAAGTCTGGCAGCGACATGCCCAGCAGGGACAGGCCCCCGAGGCGCAGCATCTCGCGGCGACGGAGGCCGTCGCAGGCGGTTTTGCTCTGTCCGAGGATGCGGATCATGCTGGCGCGAAGGCAACCGGATTGTTGGCCGGAACCGTAGCGGCGTGAGTGCTGCCGTCAACGTGGGAAATGGGGCAAAAATGAACGCAAAGGGCGCGAAGGGCGCAAAGGGAGGAGGTTCTGAGATTTCCCGCAGATTCAAGGCGGCCGCTGATTGGCCTCATCTGTGGTCGTCTTGAATCTGTGGGGCATCGTTTCTTTGCGGCCTTCGTGTCCTCCGCGTGAGGAATTGAATCTGTATCCGCCCTCCGCCACGCTGCGGACATGGCAGCAACGAAAGGCAGACTGGTCGTCATCACTGGCACGTCGCGCGGGCTGGGGCGGGCGATGGTGGAGGAGTTCGTCCGGCGCGGACACACGGTCGTCGGCTGCGGGCGCGGCACGGCGGCGGTGGCGGAACTGGCGAGGCGGCATCCCGCGCCGCATGACTTCGCAGCGGTGGATGTGGCCTCGGAAGAAGCCGTGCAGGCGTGGGCGAAACGCATTCTCCAATCCCACGGTGCGCCGGACCTGTTGCTGAACAACGCCGCGCTCATCAACCGCAACGCGCCGTTGTGGGAGGTCGGCGCGCAGGAGTTCTCCGACGTGGTGGACGTGAACATCAAGGGCGTGGCGAATGTCATCCGGCACTTCGTCCCCGCGATGGTCGCGCGGCGCAGCGGGGTCGTCGTGAATTTCAGCTCGGGCTGGGGCCGCTCGACCTCGGCGGAGGTCGCGCCCTATTGCGCGACGAAGTGGGCGATGGAGGGGCTGACGCAGGCGCTTGCGCAGGAGCTGCCGGCCGGCATGGCGGCGGTGCCGCTCAATCCCGGCATCATCAACACGGACATGCTGCAGAGCTGCTTCGGCGGCTCGGCCTCGGCGTATCCTGACGCGGAGGAATGGGCCAGGAGCGCCGTGCCGTTCCTGCTGAAACTCGGCGCGCGGGACAATGGCAAGCCGCTGACGGTAGCGGGGGTGCCGGAAGGTTGAGCGGAGCGCGGGCTTCAGCCCGCAGAGGTATGGGCGGGAGGAGCGTCATCGCGAAGTGCCAGCCCGCTGGGAATTCGGACGTTTCTGCGGCATAAATGCCGCGCTCCCATCGTCGGCGCAGGATGGCTTCCGTCAGTTCCCGCCGGCCAGCGCGGTGCGGACGGATTTGAGCAGGGTCGTCACGGGGAAGGGCTTCGTCACCCACTGGTCGGGGCTGAAATCCTTTTCCGCCAGCGCGGAGTCGGAAGCGAGGCCGCTCATCAGAATCGTCTTCAAACCGCAAATCTCCGCCTTGCCGCGCGCGAGGAGTTGCAGGCCGTTCAAGCCCGGCATCTTGAAGTCCGCCAGCAGCACGTCCGGCTTCACCGGTGAGTCGCTCAAGGCCGCTGCTGCAAGCCGCGAGTCGTGGAAGACGCGCGTGCGGTAGCCTTCGAGCTGCAGCAGTTCGGCGACGATTTCGGCGGAGACCGGCTCGTCGTCCACGATGAAGATGAGTGGTTTGCCGTGCGCGGCGGCGGGGAGGGAGTGGATGGCGGCGCTCATGCGTTCGCAAATCTACGGCGGGAACCGTAGAGGAAGTTCCATGCCACCCGCGCGTTTGCGAAGCCCCCTTGCCGTCCGCCCGGCAGATCCCCCCTCGGTGGCCCTTGATTTGAGTCAACGCGCGCCGCCGCCAGACACATTGATTCAGGTTGGCAATCCCCGCGCTTTCCGGTAGTCACCCGCGCGAAACATGGCCGACGAAAAATCCGCGAAGCACAACTACGACGAGAGCAAGGTCAAGACGCTCTCCTCCATCGAGCACATCCGCCTGCGCACGGGCATGTATATCGGGCGCATCGGCAGCGGCGCGCACTACGACGACGGCTGCTACATCCTGCTCAAGGAGGTCATAGACAACGCGATTGACGAGTTCATCATGGGCTTCGGCAAGCAGGTCGAAATCTCCATCGAGGGCAACCGCGTCCGCGTGCGCGATTTCGGGCGGGGCATCCCGCTGGGCAAGGTCATCGAGTGCGTCTCGCAGATCAACACTGGCGCGAAATACAACGACGACGTCTTCCAGTTCAGCGTCGGCCTCAACGGCGTCGGCACCAAGGCGGTCAACGCGCTGTCGCAGGCGTTCATCGTGCGCAGCCACCGCGACGGTGAGTTCGTCGAGGGCGTCTTCAAGCAGGGCAAGCTCAAGCGCGAGAACAAGGGGAAGACCAAGGAGCCGAACGGCACGTTCATCGAGTTCGAGCCGGACCCGACCATCTTCAAGGAGAGCGAGTTCCGGCCCGAGTTCGTCGAGCGCCGGCTGCGGCACTACAGCTACCTGAACACGGGGCTGCGGCTGATTTACAATGGCAAGGAGTTCGTCTCGCGCCACGGGCTGCACGACCTCGTGATGGAAGACCTCGCGGGCGACAACGCGGAGCCGATTTACCCGCCGTTGCACTACACGAGCAAGACGCTGGAGTTCTGCTTCACGCACACGAACAGTCGCTACGGCGAAAGCTTCTACTCGTTCGTGAACGGCCAATACACCAGCGACGGCGGCACGCACCTGAGCGCGTTCCGCGAGGGCCTGCTCAAGGCGGTGAACGAATACTCGAAGAAGGGCTACGACGGCGACGATGTGCGCGAGTGCATGGTCGGCGCGGTGGCCATCCGCCTGCAAGACCCGGTCTTCGAGTCGCAGACCAAGAACAAGCTGGGCAACACGGAGATTCGCACCGACCTCGTCAACAAGGTGCGCGAGGAGCTGCTGCACTTCTTCAACCGCAACAAGCAGGTCGCCGAGCAGATCCTCGCGAAGGTCGAGGACACGAAGCAGCTTCGGAAGGAGCTGCAGGACGTGAAGAAGCTCGCCCGCGAGCGCGCCAAGGCCGTCACGTTGCGCATCCCGCAGCTCAAGGATTGCAAGACGCACTTCGACAAGAAGAAGGACAAGGGCCGCGGCTCGATGGTCTTCATCTGCGAGGGCCAGTCCGCCGCCGGCTCGATCACGAGCTGCCGGAACGTCGAGACGCAGGCGGTCTTCACGCTCAAGGGCAAGCCGCTCAACGTGTGGGACCTCAAGCGCGACATCGTTTACAAGAACGACGAGCTTTACAACCTGATGAGCGCGCTGGACATCGAGGACAACCTCGACGGCCTGCGTTACGAGCGGGTCATCCTCGCCACCGACGCCGACGTGGACGGGATGCACATCCGCAACCTGATGATCACCTACTTCATGAAGTTCTTCGAGCAGGTGGTCCACGACGGCCACCTCTTCGTGCTGGAAACGCCGCTCTTCCGCGTGCGCAACAAGCACGAGACGATCTACTGCTACAGCGAGGCCGAGCGCGACGCGGCGGCGACGAAGCTGGGCAAGAGCTGCGAGATCACGCGCTTCAAGGGCCTCGGCGAGATTTCGCCCGGCGAGTTCAAGCAGTTCATCGGCAAGGGCATGAAGTTGAGCCAGGTGGAATACGCGCCCAAGCCCGACGCCGCGAGCATCCTGACCTTCTACATGGGCAAGAACACGCCCGAGCGGAAGGACTACATCATGGGCAACCTCGTGGTGACGGTGGAAGAGTAGCCACCGCCGCCAATTCACCTGCTGCTTTCTTCATGGGCGTTTTGCAGTTTGAACTGCTTAGTCACTTGGGTTAAGACGACTACATCGTATGCCGACCACACCAGCACCTCAGCGCCAGATTGAACTGTTGGCCAGCGGCGAACTGCATTTCGACCGTCGGAATCCTCGGCTGGTGGGCTACGGAATCGAAGCCAGCACGCCCGAGATCGATATTATTAAGATACTCTGGCGGGAGATGGCCGTGGATGAAGTAGCCATGTCCATCGCCACTACCGGCTTTTGGCAACAGGAGCCGCTGGTGGTCGCTCTGGAAGCGAAGAAATGGGTGGTGATTGAAGGGAACCGGCGGCTCGCCGCAGTGCGGGCTTTGTTGAACCCCGATCTCGCTGCTGAGGTCGGCACCGAATGGGGAAAAAATCTGACGGCGAAGGTCCGGGAAACTCTTGCGGAGCTGCCCGTCATTAAAAGCACGCGCGAGGACTCATGGCGGTATCTTGGGTTTCGCCACGTCAATGGCCCGGCCCGCTGGAGCAGCTTTGCCAAGGCGGAATACATCCGATTCGTGCACGAGAAATACACGATTTCCCTGGAGGAGATCGCCCACCAGATCGGAGATCGCCACCGGACCGTGCGCCGCCTGTATCGTGCGCTCATGGTGCTGCAACAGGCGGAGCGGGCCAAAGTGTATTCACTCGAAGATCGGGCGAAGAAAAACCTGCCCTTTTCACACCTGTATATTTCGCTGGATTACGATGGTTTCCAGAACTTCCTCAAACTGTCTTCAGAAGATGAGGAATCAGCTACCCCGGTTCCAGAAGCGAAGCTTTCCCAGCTCGGCCAAGTCATGCGCTGGCTGTTTGGCCACAAGCGAGAAGGCAAGCAACCGATCATCGAAAGCCAGAATCCCGATTTGCGCCACTTGGACAAAGTGCTGCGCAGTAATGAGGCTTGCCGGGCGCTGGAACGTGGCAGCTCCCTAGCGGATGCTTACGAGCAAGCCGACCCGGCCAAGGATCGTTTGCGGGCGCACCTTCTGGATGCCAAGAGCAAGCTCCAATCCGCGCTTGGTGTCATCACCGAAGGATTTGAAGGAGAGGAAGACATCTTGCGCACTTCTGGCACCGTGGCTGAGTTGGCGGATAAGGTTTACGAAGAATTGGAAAACAAGTTGAGAGAGTCGCGCGCGCAGAATAGCGGCAAGAAACGGAGGATGACCGATGGCACGGTTTAGGTTGCCCAGCACTCCAGCTTGGAACTGTGACGAGCCAATTGAGTTGGCCGATTTCTGGGAACTGCTAGCGCTGCGGTCCTCTTCACGCGCGGCGTCGTTGGCCGATGTTCATTCGGCCATATCCAAGCACGCCGAAGTGGATGCGGGAGATGATGCGGAAGCTGACATTGCGGAAGAGGGGCGTTTGTCAGAAGCAACGAAGGAAATTGTCGAGCGGATGGCTGCTTGCGGTGCACGATCATACCCATTCGCGTTTGATGAGGATTCGGAGCATGTGCTGGAGGCCAAGCCGTGGGGGGATGAAAAGGGGTTTTGGCTCTATGGTTATCTCCTGCTGGCCACTCGGCTGAACATGAATGATCGGGCCAACCTTGACGGCGTGAACGGTCCCCTGCTGTTTGAGGAAGTGTGCGAGGCGGCTCTCCGAAACCTGGGCGGACGCCATGCGGTCATTCATCGGTTCGGCACTTCTGCGGGTGAAACCGGCTTTGCCGCACGCCTGGCGCGATTTTTTACCGCGTTTGACGAATCCCCTTTGCGAACTGACCGGCGCATTCCGAACCACGGTGGTGATGACGGATTGGATTTGGCCTGGTGGACCACTTTTTCATGGCACAGTGCCACGCCCTGGCGGAACACGGCCGCCCGGCCACCGGGTAAGCTGATAGTGTTGGCGCAGTGCAAAACCGGAACCTCGTGGGATGAAGTTGATTTGAACCGGCTGCAGCCCGGCAGCTTCTTCAAGAAATGGATGCAGCGACAGCCGTTGGGGCAGACCAACCGGGCCTTCATGGTTGCGGGACGGGTGACGGCTCAGGAAATGGAAGACTATCAGGCCGATTGCCTGTTCTTTGATCGTTGCCGGGTGATGGATTACGCCACGGAGATGCTTTCTGAGGAACTGTTCGGTCGCGTTAAGCGCTGGACTACAGCGGCTTTGCAGTCGCCTGATTTCAGGCGCTAGCCACCAGCCAGCCCAGTTGCCGGCTAATCAGCAGCTCCCGCTTCACCGTGTGGTGCGTGGTCTTCACGTTCACCGCCACCGCCGCCAAGCCAAACTCAGCCACCCAAGCTCGGATTTGCGGCGCATCATCATACGTCAGGAGGAAATCTCCCGAGAAATCACGCAGCGCCGTGAACACTTGGCGATGGTCAATGTCACCGTGGGCATACAAGCGTTTACCTTCCCCGTAATAAGGCGGGTCAACAAAGGCGGCGGCCCCGGTGCGCCTTTGGAAATGTTGCAGCAACCTAAACCCATCGCCTGCGGTAAACTGTAGTTGGTCGCGCACCGCATGAATGGCCCGCAGCCTTTGAGCCAAGGTGGCGGGATACCAACGGGAAGCCAGCCCGTGCTCGTTCTCGCCCGATTTGATCCGCCCTGCTCCGGGTGCCATGACACCGCCGCGTTGGATCCGATTTCTTACGATCACGGCGAGCGCTTGATTGGCCGGGGCCGGACATTCCTGCGCCTTCTTAAACAATTGGCCGACGCGTTTACGGTTCAGTTGAAAGGTTTCGACTTGTGCGGCCAACTCCAAACCTTGCTCTGAAACGGCGCAGGACCAAACGGAGGCGACTTCGCGATCCACTTCGCAGAAGGCCGCCTGCATGGAATAATGTTCCATGATGGCCAGCAGCGTGGCGGTGGCTCCGCCAGCAAACGGTTCGAGAAAAGTCCTCCGGCCAGAGGGGGGTAAATGCTGCAACCACTGGCGCAAAACTGGAATCAACCAAGTCTTGCCACCAGGATAGCGGAACGGACTGCGCTGTGGCACTTGCGCCACGTTGACAGCCAAATCCATGCATCGCACGCGTGGATTGAATCTCGCGCTTTGTCGGCACACAAGATTTGACTGCCCGGGCCAGATGTTCCGCACCTACAGCTCTATTGCTCGAAACCTTGCGCCGCTGGCACGAGCTTGGCCTAATCCCTCCCGCCCATGAGCGCACCGAAACATCTTGATGACTCGCAGCAGCCGGAGTTGCCCATCCCGGCCAGCAACCCCGCGCTGGCGGAGCCGAAACCGCTGAAGGCAAAAGCCGCATCCGCCCCCACTAACGGCAACGGCGGCGCGCACATCGTCGCCGAGGAGACGCCGGGCATCGCGCACCGGCCGTTCGCGCCAGACAAGATCGAGCTGCCGCTGCATCGCCGTGTGGACAAGGGCTTCCTCGAATACGCCTCCTACGTCATCCGTGACCGGGCGATCCCGAACCTGGAGGACGGCCTCAAGCCCGTGCAGCGCCGCATCCTGTGGGCGCTGCATCGCGGCGATGACGGGCGCTTCACGAAGGTCGCCAACGTCGTTGGCGACACGATGAAGTTTCACCCACACGGCGACGCGTCCATCGGCGACGCGCTCGTGGTGCTGGCGAACAAGCGCTACCTCATCGAGGGCCAGGGCAACTACGGCAACATCTTCACCGGCGATCCGGCCGCCGCGCCGCGCTACATCGAATGCCGGCTGACGGAACTCGCGCGCACGGAGCTGTTCAACGACGACATCACGCAGTTCGTCCCCAACTACGACGGCAAGCAGAAGGAGCCGGTGGTGTTCCCGTCGAAGCTGCCGCTCACGTTGATGCTCGGCGCGGAGGGCATCGCCGTGGGCATGTCCTGCCGCATCCTGCCGCACAATTTCCCCGAGCTGCTGGAGGCGCAGATCTGCGTCCTCAAGAAGCTCCCGTTCCGCTGCCTGCCCGACTTCCCGACCGGCGGCCAGATGGACGCGCGCGATTATCAGGACGGCAAGGGCAGCGTGAAGGTGCGCGCGAAAATCAAGGAGAAGGACGAGCAGACCGTCGTCATCAAGGAGCTGCCGCCGGGCACGACCACCGAATCGCTCACCAACTCCATCGAGGACGCCGTCGCGAAGGGCAAGCTCAAGGTGAAGTCCATCAACGACTACACCTCCGAGTCGGTCGAGATCGAGATCAAGGCGCCCGCCGGCGTGAGCGCCCAGCAGCTCACGGACGCGCTGTTCGCCTTCACCAACTGCGAGGTCACGATCAGCAGCCGCATCACGGTCATCAAGGACAACCGGCCCGTCGAGCTGACCGTGAGCGAAGTGCTGCGCGAGAACACCGACCAGCTCGTGCGGCTGCTCAAACAGGAGCTGGAACTGAAGCAGCAGCAGTTGGAGAACGGGCTGCATTTCCGCACGCTGGAGCGCATCTTCATCGAGGAGCGGATCTACAAGGACATCGAGAAGTGCAAGACGAACGAGGCCGTCACTGCGGCGGTGTTCGAGGGCTTCAAGCCGTTCAAGCGGCAGTTGCTCCGCGACCTCGTGGACGCCGATGTCGAGCGTCTGTTGCAGGTCCGCATCCGGCGCATCTCGCTCTTCGACATCCACCAGCACCGCGAGGAGATGGAGAAGACGAAGGCCGAACTGGCGGAGACACAGAAGCATCTCAAGAACGTGGTGAAGTTCGCCATCGGCCACCTGGAGGCGCTGCTGGAGAAATACGGCCCGCAATATCCGCGCCTCACCACCAAGAGCAGCCGTCACGAGGAAGTGGACGTGAAGGCCGTCGCGTTCAAAGCCTTCAAGGTGGCTTACGACCGCGAGAGCGGCTACGTGGGCTACAAGGTCAACGGCGACGAGTTCAAGACCGAGTGCACGAAGTTCGACAAGATTCTGCTCGTGTTCAAGGACGGCACCTACAAGGTCACGGAGCTGCCGGAGAAGCTCTTCGTCGGGCCGGAGCTGTTCTTCTGCGGCCTGCCGGAGCGCGAGCGCGTGTTCACCTGCGCCTACACGGACCGCAAGGCGAGCTACCTCAAGCGCTTCACCTTCGGCGGCACGATCCTGAACAAGGCGTATCTCTGCATCCCGGACAAGTCGCGCATCCTCTACTTCGCGCCGGACACGCCCAAGGTGCTCTACGTCCGCTACAAGCCCGCGCCGCACCAGAAGGTCCACCAGCAGACCTGCGA